>Ga0325402_1005843_pt1 | contig 11570 bp, 6 predicted proteins | sample PopdelMetagenome_22_FD_207212 | JGI IMG/M metagenome (GOLD analysis project Ga0325402, IMG submission 207212) | Populus deltoides microbial communities from Bellville, Georgia, United States - Xylem-PdKOR-R3 | ecosystem: Host-associated > Plants > Phyllosphere > Stem > Wood/Secondary xylem...
CAGATTTGGTCTTCGTTATTTTAATTATTATTTATTTTATTTGAAATAATTTATGAAATTATACTTTTTTCAATTTCATCCTCCAACTTTTTTATCTGTAAAATTTAGTCTTTATTATTTTAATAAATTTTTTTAAAAATAAAACATTAATAAGTTATTTTCCAACTTATTTTTCCATGACATAGCCAGACATTGAAAAGTCTTTTCTAATTTATTTTTCATGACATCAAAAAATAATTTACTATCCAGAAATTTACTTTTCAAAAAAAATTTCTTTCAAACAAATAAATAGACACCTTTTCTTTTTAATTGAATAAAAAAAGGATTTTATCTGGTAATGAACAATGGAGGGAGAAGAGGATTTTTTTTTATTTAAAAAATGACATAGTTTGGTAAAAATTTTAAAAGAATTATATAGGTAGAAAAAATATTTATGAAATAGCATAATTTGAATAAAACTATATTTTTCAATATCGATTTTATACAAAACTGCTATTAAGAATAGCAGTTGAACACAACTGCATTTTCTAATATCATTTCTATACACAATCGCTATTGAGAATAGTGGTTATGTAGTGATATTTTCTCTTTTGCAAAATAATTTTCTTATTGAAATATTTCTAACGATACTAGATATGTTGAAAACAGAGTTTTGATGTGATCTCGATGACTTATTTTTTCTTTGCTATTAGATCTTAAATTTTTTTTATTGTCCATTAGATTTTAATAAAAATTTAGAATTAATTTATGTAATTGTTAATTAATTTGATAGAGAAATTATTTTTGACACAACTGTTATTTTCAATAACAGTTGTTTCTACCGTGATTAAATTATATTAATTTTAAAATATTTTTTAATATATGTTATTTTTAAAAAACTTTAATTAAACTGTGTTTCAAAAAAAAAAAAAAGCCGGGAGGAGGGGGGCAAACTGGACATGAAAATCATGTGGCAGTAATTGAAATTTGAACGATGGGGCCGTGGTTCAGGTGTGGGACGCGGATCAATTATATGTTTGGTTTCTCGTCCATGCCTCCCTCTGATTTCAATTTCAAAATACTCTTTTTTATTTTCTTTTCTTTTTTCCCGTTATTGGAAGATTATAATCAAGCAGCTAAAATATCTTCTTCCTAGATTTCAATGATGATAATTGAAGAGGGTCCCCTCATATTCCAGGCAAGCAGGATGAACGTGACGATCACTCTCATCTTCCTCGTTAAAACGCCTTCACAACTCTCTCTCTCTCTCTCTCTCTCTCTTCCCTTGCCCAATTAGTCAAACCTATTTTTCCACCTAAAAAAGAAGCGAATGACAGTAACAGAAGAGGTGACAATCCGGATAACAATCTCCCCCCTTCTCCTCATATCTGTCTTCCTTTGAGGCTTTCCACTCCGTGTTGAACAATTGGCAGTCGAAGCAAAAGTAATCAAGAGCTCCAGGTGTGTGACAAAAAGAGAGAAATAGCTGGACATGACCTGTGTCTGTGTGACTCCCTTTAAGGCAGCCTCCACTCTCTGCCACATCCCAAAAACCACCAACGTTAATTTTACAGCAGGAAACGAGAAAAAAAGGAGGAGAAAAAAAGCGTTCACAGCTCCCATGTGAGTTTTTATTAATTTCCTGCCAACAACATGGAACCATGGAAGACAGGAGTGCATCTATGATTTCTATGCTGCTGAGCAAGGATTGCACCAGAGCATTAAATGTGTTCATCACTTGATTATCCATCTTCTTTTTTAATTTTGTTAACCATGAGAAAGTCACCAGCTGCATGTACATGGCTTATATAATCAAACTCCCTTGTTATTTGGGGCTCTGCACAATTTTATCTCTCAGTTGTGCAGCCAATGTTAGGTTGTTGAGAGTAAACGTAGAGGACTTTAAAATGGAAGCACAAAAGTTGGAAAATTAAATGCTGCTTCTCACAATATTTCAGGATGCAGCTGTTTGTGTTTCTGTTTCGAAAATATTCCTGAAAAAACAGAGAGATGCTTGTTATTGTATTCATACCAATGTTGTCTTGTCTGTGTCGTTTATTAGCAGAAAACAATCAAGATGGTTGAAAAAAGTGATCACCGCTGACAAGTCTTCTTCAAACCATTGCAAGGGAGGGTTAATTAAAAATATCAATTAAATCTTGATTAAAGTATAATTTTGACTTGATGTCCTCTGAGAACGTACACCAAGTTTTTTTTTTGTCCTGAAGGGCGACAACAATATGGAGCCATGTGCTTCTTATTGTTTAGAGCTTGAAGAAGATGTACAAGAAAAGGTCAAGAACCTAGCATTATTTTTAATGGTAGCGGAGTTCTCTTCTAGGATGAGAAAAAAAAAAAAAAAAAGAGAAAAGGGAGAAAAGGGCTCTATGCTTGCGTAAACCAAAAGTTTAGAATCCTATTATTAATTATTAGGTTACTTGACTGTGATTTTTTTCAGGGTTTTTAGAAGTGTGATATTGATTTTTTTTTAGAAATGTATTAAAATAATATTTTTTAATTTTTTAAAAATTATTTTTAATATCAATACATTAAAATGATTTAAAAGCATTAAAAAATATTAATTTGAAATAAATAAAAAAAATAGAAAAAATTTTCAAATTTTCAAAAATACTTTTAAAACACAGAAAGAAACAAGCTTGATTCCATCTCATAGATTGGGGCATGAGAAATTTTTTCTATCCATTTCACACCATGGATCAGTCCTCAATCATGGAGCTTCCATCGGGTTTTAAATAAATTTTTAATAATAAATTTCTTACAAAAAATAAATAAATAATATTCATATTGCTTTTTTTTTATGATTCCCATCTTGTATGATAGTGTAGGAAAGAAAGATGTTTCCTAACCTGATTAAAGCCTCCTCCAAATATATGTTATTTATTGTTTATGGTTGTAATGAATATCAACAAATGAACTTATTTGTTATCAGCTATGTGATGATTTATGCTTTGACATTAAAATGATATATATTAAAGCCCATTTGTAACATCAGTATACAATGGTCAACAATTACAATATGTTAATCAATCTCATAATCTACTTACTCATTATATTCTAAGACTGTAATCCTATGAATTTCAAATATATCATTAAAGAAATAAAATGACAAAAGGTTATGGATGATGAAATTAATAACATTGAGAAAAACAACATCTAGAAGCTGATGAAGCTTCTAAACAGAGGCTTCTTATCCAAGCTCGAGCCCTTGCACTCCAGGGAGTTGGGCTTGGGCTCTAGGCTTCTTGGGTGGTAGGTTTGAGCTACCATGTATGGGCCTAATTTTGTTGGGCTCCCTACTGTGTTTTGAGCTTAGAATACCAAGTCCGAGCCTAAGAAATGTTCTTGTTGAGTCTATTTTAGGGGAATTATTTTGGTTTATTTTGGAAGGGATTTTAGATCTATTTTATTTGGATCAATCAGCGTTTTTATTGAACTAATATTTAGAATTCTTGTTAGAATAATATAGTTTAAGTTTATTTTTATCCTATAATTTTTTTATAAATATAAAGATCATGTATTTAGAATCTTGTGTCTGGGCTAGGATGAGGATTGCGCGGCTGTGATTGGGCGGTCCTAATAGATTCTGAGCTTCTCGATTAGGCGGGTTCGGACCTTGGATTTGGGTCAATTAGTTGTGTCTGAACTGGGTAGAGCCTCTTTTTTGGATTGAAACTCGAAATACTTTGTAATTGGTCTATGGGCCTTTAGTGACCATGAGTTGCTTACGATAGGAAAAAACAAGAATAAAAAGAAAAGCTTTTTTTATTATTTTTTTCCTTTCTATCGCTAGAACAATTCACAGAGAATTGTCGCCTATTTTTTTTTTAAAAAAAACTCTTCTTAGATGACTTGACTAGGAATTAAACTTAAACTCTTGCAAAAAGAAAAAAAAAACAATGCCTTTCGTGTATTGTATTGTGTACAAGAATTAAATTAGTAGCTGAAAATACAAGAAATTAAATACAAAAAATTGGAAAATACTCATTTATTGAATTTATTTTCAAGTTATTAGATTAATTTGACTTAATTATTTCTATTAAAATATAATAATTTTTTTATTTTAATCCGATTTCACACACGTTAATGTTTTAAAATTTGAACTAAATCAAACTCTAAATTATGAATTTTTTAAATTAATCTAACTAAATTATGATCCACAGAATTGATTAATATATGAAATTAACAGATGGTAGCTCTATTATATCTTATATAAAAAAAAAATTACATTATTTAGCATGATTCTTAAAGAGTATAAATATAGGATTGACATTCGTTCAAAGGAGGCATACGGTATGCATTTAAGGTTCTTCTCTTAAAAAACAATGGCACAACAATCTAGGCAACCATTACAGTGAGCAGCATCCCATTTCACCCACCTTTCAATGACTCACTGTCCAAAGCCTAGACTTTGTAAGGCTTTGCCTCTGTCCATTTTTATTGGTCCATCAGAACTCAGAACACTAGCTGGCCTTGCTCAGGTCTCATCTCTTGCTATTTACTGCCCATTAATGGAGACGGTGGCATAATTAAGCACCATGCAAGGCGATGCTGCTCTTCAGGGCATGCCCAGCCCTTGAATGGTTCCTGATACTCACATGACCGGTGGCATTACCGTCAACAGGGCATTAACACTCCACAAACTTGCCCTGAAACGAACCAGGCTAGTTATATGTTTAAGAGGGATCGAAAGTAGATTAAGTTTAATCGATGCCTAAAGGTAGAATCGTGAGCATTAATGCTACTCATGCAAGCACCTTTTCAACCCATATATTTAACATTATACACACACACACACACACTCGTTACCATTTTCATGCAGACAGAGATGAACAGGAGTAACAAAACGAAGTGAAAGCAAGAAAAATGAAAGTAAACAAAGTGATTGCGATTCTCTTAGCACTTCTTTTGATAACAGAATCACTCTCAGAAGCGAGAGCTCACCTCAAACACAAACAAATTACCAGAGGCAAAGAAAAAGAAGAGAAGAGAATTAGAACTAGTAGCGGCAGTACTAGAAGCAGAAGCAGCGGAGGTAGTGGTAGACAGAGTAGAAGTAGTGGAAGAAGATCAAGAGGATCATCCAACTGTGACCCATTATTCCAGTACCTATTTAGAAGTTGTGGACAATGGCCTTTCCCAACTTCCATCTCACCAGACAACCCATTTCAGCCCTCACCAAGATCCTCCCCTCTTAGAAAGAGAACTCCACCATTGCCTCCTCAAGTGCCTTATCCTCCTACACTTGTTCTATATCCACCACCAGCTGTACAACCTCTTTTAGTACTATCACCACCTGTCGTAGTCCCATCACCACCACCAGTTGTTACATCCCCACCACCCTCGTCATTGCCATCATTGTCACTACCGCTATCTTCCCCACCACCAGCTGTTGAACCTCCTTAAGTACCATCACCACAACCAGTTGCTACATCCCTAACACCCTTGTTACCGCCACCATCGTCACCACCGCTCTCTTCCCCACCACCACCACCAACAATCATATTGTTTCATTAATAGTCATATTTGTTTGATGAACAGTCATATTGTTTCATCGTTATGTTTCAAGCCTATAAAAGCATGTTACTATACAAAAAAGATATAACAACAAAAAAGACATATTCTTTCTTGGTCTTATCTTCTCATTCTTTTAGAGGTTTAGAGGCTTAGTTATATCCTGGAGGTGTTGTCTCTGTGTGGGACAAATAAACACCTTAAAAATAGTGTTTTCACGCCTCTAAGCCAACTCTATATTTGTTTCCATCCTAAATATTCCTAACAATTGGTGTAGTTTGTAAATGAATAAAAGAAACATGTTTATCCCACATTGGAAAGAAACACTCCCTCCTAATATTTCTAAGTGTGGGTTTCTATTGTGTAGTAAATTAAGCCATGATGGACAAACTCTCCTATTTGACTTCCTAATGTTATTATATGGATATTTATAATATCATTTGGAACTTGGAACTTGGAACTTAATATGAATAGTCATACTATTTGATGAACAGTCATATTGTTTCATTAATAGTCATATTGTTTGATGAACAGTCATATTGTTTCATCGTTATATTTCAAGTCTATAAAAGCATGTTACTATACAGAAAAGAAATAACAACAAAAAAGACATATTCTTTTATTGGTCTTATTTTCTCATTCTTTTAGAGGTTTAGAGGGCTTAGTTGTATCCTGGAGGTGTTGTCTCTGTGTGGGACAAATAAACACCTTAAAGATAGTGTTTTCACGCCTCTAAGCCAACTCCATATTTGTTTCCATCCTAAATTTTCCTAACAATTTTAAGGTGTTTATTTTGATGGAGACAAATATGAATTCTAGCGTCAAAGTTGCAAAGGATGTCAAAATTCAACTAGATCGGTTTGATGGTACGAATTACACAAGATGGATGGATAAAATGATATTCCTGCTTACTTCATTAAAGATTTACTACATTCTTGATCCGAATCTATCTGCACTACCTGAACTACAAGAAGATGAATCTGCCACTATTAAGACTGCAAGAGTAAAACATGAAGAAGATGAAGTGCTTTGTCAAGGGCATTTACTGAATACTCTGACCAGTCGACTTTATGACATCTTCTCCAAATTAAAGTCACCAAAAGAAATTTGGGCTGCCTTGAAGACACACTACAAGCAAGAAAAATCAAGTTCTGATCGTTTTCTTGCTTTAAAATTTTTTAAGTATGAGATTACTGATAATAAGCCAATCATGGATCAAGTCCATGAAATTCAAATACTAATATCAAAACTTAGTGATTTGGATATTAAAGTTCCTGATTCACTTCAAGTGGGGGTTGTTTTATCAAAACTTCCTCCATCCTGGAATGAATATAGGAAGAAGATGTTGCATTCTACAGACAATTATACCTTTGAACAGTTTCAAACACACTTGCAAATTAAGGTTCAATCTCGTATGCGTGAATTGCAAGCAACAAATTCTAAAGTGAATTTGGTTACTAAAACTGGTTTGACAATGACTCAAAACAATCTGAAAGTGCAAAAGAAAGGAAACAAATTCAAGAAGAAAGAATATGCTAATGAGAAGCATAGAGTTTGTTACCATTGTGGAAATAAAGGGCACTATATAAAAGAGTGCAGATTCAAGAATTTCAACAAGAAAGGTGGTTCTTTCAAAGTGAATATGGTTGAAAAAGACGAAGTCAGGGAGTTAGTTGCCATGGTTTCAAACATTCAAATTGGAATGATTACCGAATTAAATATGGCAACTAATGTTGTAAAAACCTCAGATTGGTGGCTGGATTCTGGTGCAACAGTTCATGTTTGCAATAACAAAGCATGGTTCAAGACTTATGAAGAATTGAAAAAACCTGAAGAGGTCTTGATGGGCAACCATAATTCTGCCAAAGTTTTGGGAAAAGGAACTATTGAGTTGTACTTTACTTCTGGACAAAAATTGTCTTTACTCAATGTGTTTCATGTTCCTGAAATTAGAAAAAACCTTGTATCTGCTAGTCTCCTGAGCAAGAAAGGGTTCAAGATTGTCTTGGAGTCTGATAAGGTTATTATAACTAAGAGTGGGATGTTTGTGGGAAAGGGTTATTCCTGTGATGGCATGTTTAAGTTCAGTATTAATGAAATCAATGTTATTTCTACTTATATGGTTGAATCTACTTCTCTTCTTTGGCGTGCAAGATTAGGACACCTAAATTTTAGATATTTGAAATATATGTGTAAGCATGGTTATATTTCATATCAACACAATAATAAAGAAAAATGTGAAGTATGTATTCAAGCAAAGATGACAAAGAAGCCTTTTCCTAAAGTAGAAAGGAATTCTCAATTACTTGAGTTGGTCCATTCTGATATATGTGAAATAAATGGTATGTTAACAAAGGGTGGGAAAAGATATTTCATAACTTTCATTGATGATTATTCTTGTTTTACCTATGTTTACTTATTAAGAACTAAAAATGAAGCCTTTGGAAAATTCAAGGAATTTAAGAAAATGGTAGAAAATCAAAAGGAAAGGCAAATTAAAGTTCTTAGAAGTGATAAAGGTGGAGAATACTTTTCTAAGGAGTTTTCTACATTTTGTGAGGAAAACGGAATAATCCATCAAATAATAGCACCCTATACACCACAACATAATGGACTTGCTGAAAGGAAAAATAGGACCTTAGTGGATATGGTCAATGCCGTGCTTTTGAATGCTAAATTACCAAATAATTTATGGGGTGAAGCCTTACTTACTGCATGTCACATTCATAATAGAGTACTATCTAAAAAATCAAATGTTTCTCCCTATAAAGCATGGAATGGTAGAAAACCAAATCTGAATTATTTTAAAGTGTAGGGGTGTGTAGCTTTTTATAAAAGTTCTGATCCTCAAAGAACAAAATTAGGACCCAGAGGTCTTAAGAGTGTTTTTGTTGGTTATGCACAAAATTCAAAGGCTTATAGACTTTTGGATTTAGAAACTAATGTGATTGTTGAATCTATACATGTTGAATTTATCAAATATAAATTCATAAGTGATTCAAATATGCAAGAACCAAATCTAAAAGTAATGACTCCTAGCTCAACGTTAAGTGAAAAACGTAAAAACCTAGAAGTAATAGGTTCAAGTGAACCTAGAAGAAGTCAAAGAGTTAGAAAGGAAAAACACATAGATACAGATTTTATTTCTACTGATTCAATTGTATTTTTAGTGGAAGGTGATAGAAATACAATATTAAAAAAGACACCTATGATCCTAAATATAGAAGATGATCCAAAGACATTTGGTCAAGCTATGTCTTCTAGGGATGTTGCTTTTTGGAAAGAAGAGGTAAATGATGAAATGGATTCAATATTGTCTAACAATACTTGGATCCTGGTAGATTTACCTCCAGGTTCTAAGCCAATAGGATGTAAATGGGTGTTTAAAAGAAAATACAATACCGATGGTTCTATACAAACCTTCAAAGCAAGATTGGTTGCCAAAGGTTTTACTCAAAAGAAGGGTGTTGGTTATTTTGACACTTATTCTCTAGTGGCAAGAATTACATCAATTAGAGTTTTATTTGCATTAGCATCAATTTATAAATTATATGTTCATCAAATGGATGTAAAAACAGCTTTTCTAAATGGAGATTTAAAGGAAGAAGTGTATATGGAGCAACTTGAGGGTTTTATATTTCCTGGAAATGAAGAAAAAGTCTGTAAATTGGTAAAGTCCTTATATGGTTTAAAACAAGCTCTGAAACAATGGCATGAAAAGTTTGACAAAGCAATTTTATTGAATGGTTTTCATCACAATAGTGTTGATAAGTGTATATATTCTAAATTTACAAAAGATTTTGGTGTGATTATTTGTCTCTATGTAGATGACATGTTAATATTTAGCACCAATATTATTGGAATAGTTGAAACCAAAAGGTATCTCACTTCTATCTTTAAAATGAAAGATTTTGGTGAAGTGGATACAATTTTAAGTATCAAAGTTAAGAAACATAGTAATGGCTATGCACTTAATCAGTCATATTATATTGAGAAAATACTCGATAAGTTTAAGCATCTCAATATAAAGGAGGCTAATATCCCATTTGACTCTAGCATGAAGTTAAGTGATTATTGTGATAAAGCGGTAGCACAACTAGAATATCTAGTGCCATTAGAAGTCTTATGTATGTTATGCATTGTACAAGACCAGATATAGCTTTTGCCATATGCAAGTTATCAAGATATACAAGCAAGCCGAGTACAGATCATTGGAAGGCTATTGCAAGAGTCTTTGGTTACCTAAAAAAAATGATCGATTTAGACTTGTTTTATTCTGATTTTCCAGCTGTGATGGAAAGATATAGTGACGCAAGTTGGATGACTAGTTCAAGTGATAATAAGTCCACATCAGGATGGATTTTCTCACTTAGAGGAGGTGTAATATCTTGGGCATCTAAGAAACAAACATGCATATCTCATTCTACCATGAAATCAGAATTTATTGTTATAGCTGCTGCAGGTAAAGAAGCAGAATGGCTAAGAAATATGTTGTTTGATATTAAGTTGTGGCCACAACCTATGTCAGCTATTTCTTTATACTGCGATAGTGAAGCAACTATGTCTCGAGCTTATAGTAACATTTACAATGGTAAGTCAAGACATATAAGCATTCGACATGGAAATATTCGAGAGTTGATTATAAATGGTGTAATCACCATTTTCTATGTGAAGTCTGTGAATAATTTAGCGGATCCCCTCACAAAAGGACTATCTAGAGACATGGTATGAAAAACAACTAATGGAATGGGGTTGAAACCCGTTATTAAAGATACCAGTAATAGGAACCCAACTTCAGATTAGCAAGAAGCTTATCTCTTAGTTTAATGGGTAATAACAAGTTATTGTTTTGTATCTGTTTAACACTGATAATTAATTTGAGTCCCTATTCTGATAGTATTCAGTGTGTTCTATTACGAAAAGTAGGATGAGCGTGGGCTCTTAATGGAATTTAAAGTTCGTGTCACTTTAAATATAAAAGTTATGCCACTTTTGACAAGAGTTAAGGTTTTCTCTTGTAAATATTCAAGAAAAAAAATTATGATTTTAGCACATGGCCATAATAGTGCTAAATAGTTGTAAACCTCTTTAAGAGTTTAGATAGTATTATGTGTGTAGTATCTTTTATTCTACAACAAAAGTTTTGGTTTAATCTACGGTCACCAATAACTTTAGTAGGATTCAAGTTCTAACACTAATTGAAGGTTTAAATTGCAAAATACCTTCTTGTAAGCATAATTCTATCAAGTGAAAAGACCTTCATTACAAACTAGTGGGGGATTGTTGGTGTAGTTTGTAAATGAATAAAAGAAAGATGTTTATCCCACATTGGAAAGAAACACTCCCTCCTAATGTTTCTAAGTGTGGGTTTCTATTGTGTAGTAAATTAAGCCATGATGGACAAACTCTCCTATTTGGCTTCCTAATATTATTATATGGATATTTATAATATCATTTGGAACTTGGAACTTGGAACTTAATATGAATAGTTATACTATTTGATAAACAGTCATATTGTTTGATGAACAGTCATATTGTTTCATCGTTATGTTTCAAGTCTATAAAAGCATGTTACTATACAGAAAAGAAATAACAACAAAAAAGACATATTCTTTTATTTGTCTTATCTTCTCATTCTTTTAGAGGTTTAGAGGGCTTAGTTGTATCCTGGAGGTGTTGTCTCTGTGTGGAACAAATAAACACCTTAAAGATAGTGTTTTCACGCCTCTAAGCCAACTCCATATTTGTTTCCATCCTAAATTTTCCTAACACCACCGTCACCACCGCTCTCTTCCCCACCACCACCTCCTTCTCCATCTCCCCCTCCACCTCCCCCTCCATCACCACCACCCTCTCCTCCTCCAGTATCATTAGAATTCCCACCACCTCCCCTGGTCCCCTTACCAACACCACCTGAAGTGACATCATCGCTAATGAATCCATGACTATTACCTTCACCTGAATTCACACCTCCACCACCACTAGTCCTAATATTTGATCCACCAACAGACCAACCAGACATACCACCAGATGACGAGTTTACACCAATACCACCATTA
>Ga0325402_1005844_pt1 | contig 11569 bp, 6 predicted proteins | sample PopdelMetagenome_22_FD_207212 | JGI IMG/M metagenome (GOLD analysis project Ga0325402, IMG submission 207212) | Populus deltoides microbial communities from Bellville, Georgia, United States - Xylem-PdKOR-R3 | ecosystem: Host-associated > Plants > Phyllosphere > Stem > Wood/Secondary xylem...
ATGATCATAAACTAGTTATGATATCCATTTTTTTTGGATTTTCAAAACGTGAGAAAGATGCAATTTTTTATTTTGAAAAGAAAACATGCTTGGAAAATTCTTTAGGACTTGGCCGTATGCAATAAAATTTTTTTGAATATTTCTGAGAAAACCGGGCATTTTAATACCGGACTTGTATCTTATCATGTAAGTATACAACCCAATATTAAGCAAACTTGGTAGGAAAATATTTAAGAAAATCACAAATTTTTTGAAATGATTTTTTGAAATTTTTTTTTGAATTTTTTTTGATTTTTTTTAATACATAATAATTAATTAAATTTATTAAATCTGTGGGCCGGTCCGGCCCAAACAGTTGGTCCGGTCCAGGACCCTTGGGTTGGGCCGGTCTCGGCCCAACAGGTCCTTCTCTCTTTTTTCCGGGCCGGGCCAGAACCGGCCCGACCCCTTGGGCTGGGCCAGAACCGGCCCGGCCCAAGCAAGTGGCTAATTAATTAGCCGCTGCATGCAGAAACGAATTCTGCATGCAGCCACGGTGAAAGGAAAAGGAAGGCGTAGCAGGGGAGGGGCGAGTTACCTGGCGTGGAGAGAGTCGGCGGCCTAGCTGGTGGTGCACGGTGTAACTGAAGGTGGTGAGGCCGGCGGCTTGCACTGTTCACGGCTGGAAGAAGAAGGAGCAGATTCCTGCAGAGGAGAAGGAAAGCTCACGGCTGGAGCTGTTGGTGTGACTGGGGAAGGAGATGCTACTCTGGCTGCTGCTGGTAGGAGTGAAAGCTTCTGGGCAAGGTGGTGGCTGCTGGCTCTGCTGTTGCCGCCGCTGCTGGAGTCCCGGTGGCAGAGGAGGAGATTTTACAGAGGAGAGAGAGAGAGAAGTGGTGCAACTGTCACGTGAGATGGTTTTATGGTTACTGGAGGTGGGGATGACAGTGAGAAGCTAGGTGATGAAGGTGATGGTGGCTGAAGGCCACGGTGGAGAGAGAAAGCAGAAAAAATGATTGTTTGCAGAAAAATGGGTACAAAAGGCTGGTTTTCGGCCAACTTTGAGCTCGTTTTTTTCCTCCCTCTGAGCATGAAAATTGCTCCTATTTATAGGGCTGGAAAGAGGGAAATCTTTTCTTCAATGGGGGAAAAATATCAGCCCTTGATTCGACCTGAGCGATCCAAACCGTTGGCTCAAAGTGGGCACCTCGAACTGCCAAATTTGCAGACTGCCCGAGGTGCACATTTTGGGGCAATAAACGGAGCCATTTCAAACATTTTCGACCCGACCGGACCACTCCCCCGGATAGAGGGGTTCCAGGTGGACATGTTGGTGCATGCTTTGTCGGATTTGGGGGCCAAACGAGGCAGAAAACACGGCCTGAAGTCGGCCACTCGGGCAGCTCAGTGGGGAAGAAGATGAACAGTATTTTTTTTGGATTCAACACGGCGCCGTTTGGATAAAAATAGGGAATTTTGCTGAATTTCAATTTAGTCCTCCGACTTTCAATTTCGTTCGATATTATTCCCTAATTGACCCTGAAACTTCTGATTTGATGCAATTTAGTCCCGGCGTAACTTCATCTTCGGCCCCAGAGTTACGCGCCTTTTGCAATATGGTCCTTGGTCTCGGATTTATGCAATTTCGTCCCTAATTGACCATTAAACTTTCAATTTCTTCAATTTGGCCCCCCGGATTTTGTCAATTAGGCCCCTGCAGTTTGGCGCCTCTTGTAGTTTGGTCCTTGGCTTTGGATTTTGTCAATTTAACCCCTAATTGGCCCCAAAACTTCAATTTTCTTGCAATTTGACCCCCTAATTTCAATCAATTAACTTGGTAAAAATTAAATTTGGTCTCTTAAAATTTCAATCTTCTCCATTAAGCCCAAATTAGGCTCCCAAACTTAATTTTTCACCAATTAAGCCCCAAATAAAATTAATTTGACCCATTTAAAGTATAATTAAGTCCTTGCACTTAATTAAATCCTTCATTTGGACCTAAATTAATTCTTAAACATAATTAAAATTTAATTTGGCCCATGATTAAATCAAATTGGCCTATTAAAAATTTAATTATGTTATTGGACTTAATTTTTATGCAAATTTGTCCAATAATCATTTAATTTGACCTTGAATTTGCATTTTTTTTCTTCGATTTTGGGCACAATGGGGCGCCGAAAGGCCTTGGATTTCCTCCGAAAATTGCAGAATTATTTTTGCCTATTTTGCCTATTTTTCTTGATCAGCTTTCTTCACGTTGCCAGCCTGTATTTTATTTTTTGATTTTTTGATTTTTTTTATTTTGAAAAAAATGAATTTTGGGGAATAACCCAGAATTGGGTTATGACACACTCGAAGATCTTCTAAGGTCATGTGTGTTGGAGTTTGGGGAAAGTTGGGAAGATCTATTGCCGTTAGTGGAATTTACGTACAATAATAGCTACTGAGCTTCTATTGGGATGACTCTATATGAAGCACTGTACAAAAGAAAATGTCGCACCTCGATTTGTTGGGATGAAGTAGGAGAAAAGAAACTCTTGGGGCTCGAAATGGTACAGCTAACGACTAATAAAGTGAAAACTACCAGGCAAAGAATAAAGGAAGCCCATGACAGACAAAAAAGTTATTCAGACATTTGGAGGAGACTAATGGAGTTCCAAATAGAGGATAAAGTATTCTTAAAGGTAGCATTGTAGAAGGGCATCATTCGGTTTGGGATGAAAGGAAAACTTACCCCTAGGTACATTGGCCCTTTTGAAATTATGAAAAGGATAAGGCCAGTTGCTTATCGATTGGAACTATCGGCACATCTAGACAAGATCTATAATGTGTTCCATGTGTCTTTGTTACGAAAGACGAAGGTGGATCCTTCATGAGTGCAACCACCAGTCCCTATTAAAGTAAGAGAAGGTTTGACACTAGAGATAAAGCCAATCAAAATCGTGGATCGAAGTAAAAAGGTGTGGAGGAATAAAATAGAGTAAAGATTATAATAGTAAATATTATAATAATGCAATTAAATAAAAAGATTATGAAAGATATATATAATGAGCATGGCTCAAATTATGAAAAAGAAAAGAAATGGGGCTAAAGTGCAATTAAGAATAATGAGGCTATAAATACCCCATTTCTTTCTCCTTGAAACCGGCAACACACACTAAGAAAAAGGTGGAGGATTTTAGATTTTCTATCAAAATTTGAGAGAGAGAGAGAGAGAGACTAAACTTAGCAAAATTTTACAATCTTAGATAAGTTGTTAGGAGAAAACATCACTTGACAAAAGAATTGGTAAGAAACAAGTGTAGAAATTGTGAAGAAAAAAAAAGTAGGGGGCCAGCTAAATGCAAGGAGAAATGGGCTGGAATTTTTCAATCAATTGAGAAGTGAAATTCAAATTGTCATCAAGAGAAACTGTAGGAGGGATACAACAACAACAAGGGAGTGTGAGCTGAGCTTTTGCAATAGGTAGATGATCTATACCTATACATTTTTACATAACGATGATTTTAATAATCTGTTTGATTCTTGGATTGTAAATCTATAGGTGAACCCGCAAAGAGAGGAGATAAAGCAAAATAAATGAGGAATAAAAATGGATTTGGCTAATTGGTTTGGTTAAGAACATGAATTATATTATGGGATTGCATTGATAATCACTTCTTGAACTTGATTAGCCAGTCCCGAGTACGAAGGCTAATGATACTAGTAAGGTTTCCTAACATCGGCATGACCATCCCTAAAAACAAAGGACAATGGACTTGATTCACTATTCAGGATAAGAATAGTTAATGATATTGACTAATGACATCGATATCGGCATTCATATGAAACTTGATTAGTTATTTCTGATGTGAAAGCTAATGATGTCAAGAATCTTGACATCGACATTCCCAGAAATATTCCAATGTGTTATGGAAAAAATTGATTGACCATTTCGGGTTGGAAATGGTCAATGACATCAATCGTTTGCGTTGATGTCAGCATTATAATGAACTTAATTAGTTGGTCCCGACATGGGTGACTAATGACACTAATGAAACTCATTAGTGTTGGCATTTCCTTTCAAGATTTGGGGAAGTATTATGATGTTATCCTTGACGGGGGATGATTGAAAATGTTAATGAAATGGGGTTCAACACTTAAAGGAATTATCCCTCCAACCCCAAAGTGGTGAATATTGGTTAAAATAGTGGAATAAAAAGGGAGGAGGGAATTATTTAATAATTCTCAAAACAATGCACTTAGAAACATTGGACGGGAATTGTATGAAATGATGATAATTCATAGCATGTATTATGTATTATTGTTTTCTCTTCTCTGAAACATTATTGCTTTTAATATAATTATTTCTAAATTTTATGTTGTTACAGGTTCATCATATTCATGACAGGAGTAATATTCTAGATCTTCTAGTTTTTGTGTTATATAAAAAAATTAAATGAACATCGATGTGTTTTGCCCTTCAATAAACTATATGACTTGAATTGTTGTAACATCCTTTAAAGCAATGTCTGAATGTAAACTGTATTAATGTATGTTTATTTCTTTTATTTAAGAATTAAAATTATGTCCGGCCTTATAGGATGAATATTTGGAATATTGTGTTTGTAATCTTGAATAATATGATGTTTGAGATGTGGTATGATTGAAATGTGTATAAGTAGTGAATAATGGATGTGTAACTTGAGACCTTTTAGTATAAGAGAGACTCTGCCGAAATTTCGGTATGAATGCGGAAAAAAAAACTCACCATGTTTCTCCCTTTTTATGATTGATGTGATAGTCCTGGAAATGGGATTGTTAAATCACCAATTGTTTTGCTCATTTTATATTAGGGTTTAGATATAGACTTTAATATTTGAAGGTGTAAAACTATACAGTAAAGTATATCCTCAAGTATTAAAGATATAAAATGCAAAATAAATGCGATGCTAAAATTTAGATTTTAGAAATGATTAGGATTAAACCCGATGAGGTGGAGACTTCCTTACGAAGGGAGATCTGCCTTGGACGTTAGACGAGACTAATGAATAGAAACTTGACCTAGAAAAACGATCAAACAACAATGTAACTTATCTTAGGTAGGGTGCACTGAGGGTGATGCATATTTTCCTTACACAACCAGTTTCTTACTCAAACTCTCGCAAACCATAGGGTTCATAGTAACCATAATATTAGGTAACAACTCTGAACTTTAATTATAATTTTATAATTAAATTCAAAACCCTTTTCTTTTCAATAATACCTCTCAAAAAAACATTTTAGCATGTCGTTCGACGTCATCCCGTGACAATTACTAAAAAAAAAAAAAGGGAGTATAAGAAGGTAGTGGATAGAAGACTTTCCTCAGTTTTTATGTCTTTAAACAGTCCCTCTATCCCCTATTTATGTAAGAGATATGGAAAACCGTTGTTGCTAGAATTAAACTCTGCCATTTTAAATCGTGAAACAGAAATAAATTTTGCCATTAAACATGACACATATTCTAGACGTTTTAAGGTTAATATCTAATGTTAAAAAATAAAAATAAAAAATACCCAGGTATTAAACAAGAGAAAAAGTGATCAACAATGTATAAAGCCTGATAAATTCATTGTTGGTGAACTGGGGATATTGAAATCGAGATCATGCATTAATTATTCAGCTTCGTTTAATGTGAAGATGATCTTAAAAGAAGAGAATTTTGAGAGGAAACAAGTACAAACTCAATTTTAGGACAATACAACAAGAATTTGATACGATGTTATTAGTTCAGAACTACACAAACCCAAAATGAAACGGCAATCTAAACAATAACAGTCCAGCCCATCATTACGTAGGAATAATAAAACTAAACAAGATAAAATCCTAGAATACCGATTTTACGGAAGTGATTGTCTGTATCAAAGTGAGGATCAGGAGGATAGCTGCTGCAACAGTTCCCGTACCTCTCCAAATATTGGGGAAATATACATGTCTCAAGTTTGCGTTCAAACGGTTCCAACGGTTTTCATAGTGGACATTCATCTTATCACAGATATCATCATAATAAGCGGAAGTGTCGCCAATATTTTCGTTAAGCTTGTTAATCATACTTGAAAGTGCGGCATCGTCACCTAGCCAGTGGAGAATGATTCCCTTTTCAACTAGCAAATCCACGTCTTCTGCACTGTTGATAAGATGGTCCAGAAACTTAATGTAATTGCATATGTAAGCTTCAAACGGTTTGTAGCACTGCTCCAAGGCCATGATATTTCTTACAAAACGTTCGAAGCTGTAATCAACTTCCAAGCGTGGTATTTCCAACACTCCTTTCTCAAATCTTATGTTAAGCAAGCATTTCTCTTTGGCGACCCGAAACCTCACTCCTGCCTTGCGAAGCATGACGGCGCTATATTTCAGCTTGATATTATCAAAAGTAAAACGTCTCTTAATGACTCCATTACGCATTACATTCCTAAGTAAATCAGTGAGGTGCCTGCTTTCCTTTACTTTCGGGTCGTTGTTTACCCCTTGTGAAAACGTGTACTTTCCAAAATGAAAGGTAGCAAGACGAAGAAAAGGAATGCTTGGAAACTCTTGGCGAGCGCGATCGACCTCGTCATATATTTCCTGAATAATGAAGAAAGGTAGTTGGTTTTCAAGTAGCTTCAAGTCTTCTTTTATGTCGGACATCATCCAAGGCTCTAAATTCTTAGGACCATCTTCAAAATCATCTGACTCCCTTATAAACTCAATAATGAAGACGGCATCCAGCAGGATCATCTCTATGAAATCCATGCTCCCAATTTTGTCGAAGTTCTTTGAATAATATTGTCGGATATTCTTTTCTTTATTCCGAATGATTTTCACAAGATCCATAATTCTCTCGTCACTCATCCTATTCCCTTTAAACTCTCTAAAACATATCAATTTCTTCCTCTGCATGATCTGTAGTTTGGCATCGCCGTAGTGAAGAGGACCTATTGAAATCAGTTGTGGAGTGTAGGCTTCCGGTTTTACGTTTCTAAGCAAATTGGGCACCTTGTAGATACAGCACTCAGACAGGCCCTGTTGAGGTGCGCACGAATCCACCATACTGTTAAGCCGTGTCACAATATTTCTATTCATGTCATAATCTTCCCCATTTGATGCTCTTGCTCCTTCAAATTCGATATTCATTCTTGAAGCGCATGCAGTACTGAGTTTAACTATTTCCGGTCTGCAGGTTCAGTGAAACAAACCAAGAATGAATGGAATTAGGGGGGGTGTATATAGTTCAATTTTGAATTTTTTTTGAGATATGTGTACTAATATAGTAATTTCTGTGTTATTTCACAAAATTAAGGCACTTTTTTATTCATGACATTTTATGTTCCTGAATTTAGTAGCACCAATAACACTTTTTTAATTTTTTTCTCATGTACAATCTATCAATAATCTCTCTATTCGACATATAACTCAACTTTCATGTCCTTTTTGGCGACTCTATATCTTTCACCAATATAACACTTTTTTCTTCTTCTTTTTTCTACCTCTCTTCCTCTAACTCATTTTCTTCTTCTCTATATATCCCCCTCAATGTAACTCATTCTTTTCTCTCTTTTTATCACTTAAACATACAACTTTTCTTCATATCCACCTCTTCTGTTCTAACTCAATCTCTTTTAATTCCAACTAATTCTCTTTTCCTCTGTCTCCTACACTCTATTTCACTCCCTCCATCCCTCTCATCTTAACACATTACCTCACCTTTTAAAATCTACCAAGGGTTAGCATCTAGGTAATTTGAATAGAAAATTGTCATTTTCTTAATTTTTTTTTTTTACTTCTTATTCGTTTTTTTTTAACTCAGAATCTTTATAATCAATCAAACAAGTCGAGTAATTCTGGTAAACTAAATTATCTAAATTTTATACCCTACTGGTTTGGATAATTTAGGATTTATTGAACGATGCTCCCTCCTAATATCTATTATATTTTCTCTCTCTTATAAATTAAGTTTTTTTAATTAAAATGGATTAACTAAAAGCTAACTTGATATTTGTTTTAGATTTTATAAAATTGTATTTGTTTGTAAATTGTTGAAACTTTATTGAATTACGGAATTACATGTGTTGTGGTGAAATAATTAATAGGTTGTTTAACGTTTCCATTTTAATTTTTATCAATACTATTGCAGAGTTGTAATTTCTGTAAATTTATATGTATAAATTTATATGGACATTGATAATTGATAATGAATATTTACGAGAAGTTGTAATTAGTTTGTTGGATAATCTAGAAGTAAACCAATATTTTTGCAAATTTATTTACCTAATATAGTTAATTAATACATGTTGTCATAATAATTTTATAGAGGTTCGATAGAAGTTATGGATGATCGTTTATAAATGTATCGAGACTCATATAATTTGGAACAACCTTGCAGGTAACATTGACAATATTTACTGTCTAATAACTCGCTGCTAACCAAATCTCAAATCTTTCAATTACAAGATAAATAATTTGTCACGTGGTTCAGAACATATGTAAGTACTATCACAAATTCATTATCTCTTGCAAAATTACAATTACTATGTAATTACAAAATTCTCATTTACTATTTATTATTTTATATTATATACAAAATTTATCAAATAAAAATGAATGCTACTAAGTCACTGATTCACTAAGTGTGTAAAATTTGGGTAATGAGATACAATAAATTTTAAATTGATATAATTGAAAAGGAAATGGATGATCCATGTTGGTGGGACCAATATTAGGTGTAATAAAAAGAGAGAGGAAATTAATAAATAATGCTTCAACTCAGAATGCTAAAAATATTAAAGTTACACCATTTACAATCTAGAGTTCAAGTTTTTCCTTTCATTTACAGTCTACTAATAAACTCTCTATCCAACACTCAACTTTCATCTCCCTCTTTCACTATAACACATTCTCTCCTTCTCTACTTGTCTTCTTCTGACTCGTTAACAATCTTCCTATATATGCAATTGCTTAAATTGTATTAAAAAACCAGACCGGACCTAGTTTAGTTCTTCAAAAAAAAAATGAAAAACAAAAATGGAACTACACACACCATGCCCCTCCTTTATAGGGAAAAGGTAAACTTTATGGATAGAATGCTTATACATATATTAAACCATCTAATGTCTGAAGAGCTTAAACCAAATCCAAAACATCGTACGTAAATTTTCAAAGAACAAAACTAGATAGTGCTGACCTGAGGGGGATCGGTGGACACTCTCTGTATAGATATGGTCCCAAGCAGCGAGCCTCTTTCCTATAGATTGCAGCTCCTCTCTCTCTCTCTCTCTCTCTCTCTAAGTCTCCTGCCTTGAAGGTATGGAAACTTCGATACAGGACTATGGAAAGATGTTATCTGCAGCATCCATAATCAAAGAGCAGCTTTAAATTTGCCCTTTAGAAAGTGCTAATGCAAGGGACAGTATATGGCATAAGATTCTCAATGCTTGTGCCAAGGATGAGAGACTTAGGATATTGCTAAGCAAGAAGTCTGCGTGTTAGTTGGGAATGGTCATGATACCAACTTTTGGAATGATGTGTGGCTGGGTAATTCTTATCTTACTGTCTGGTTTCCTAGAATTTATAATCTTTCTGAAGACAAAGTCTCCTCAATAGCTAATATGGGTGTGTGGGATAGTTTTCTGGGATATGGAACTTCAGATAGAGAAAAGCTCTAGGAGGTAGAGGGATAATCGTTTTTAATTCTCTATTTGATAAGGTTTCTGAAGTGGAATTATCAAGTGAAGTTGTCGACAAATTGCTTTGGAAAATGAGGTGTATTCAATCAAATCACGTGTAGACTTCTATCATCCCCTAGCAAGCCAGTCTAGCACATACATTTCTTTTAGTGGTCTATGGAAATGACTGGTCCCTCTGAAAGTTGAAGTATTTTGTTGGAAAAAATTAACACCAGAGCAGTGTTGGGTCTTTTCTCTGTTCCTATTGGGATCAAAGATTCTAATGAAGCTCATGAACAGTTTGCAGTAGTTAATAGGGATTAACTTTGCAATCGCAAGGTTCAAATTTTATTGTCGGTGGGTCAGTAGGTTGATAGGGATTAATTTTAAAAATCATCTTTGGACTTCATGCCCATGTAATTTTAATTCTTAACACTTAATAACATATCCTCTACTATTATAAAAAAAAAATAATCAAGGTTCAAATTCGTAATTTGTGCAAATTCCCAAGATAAATTAGAATTCAATTCAACTAATTTAATGGTTTTACTTCAATACCCTCCCTCCTATTGTGGTTATTTCAACTAATTTTTATATTGATTTTCTAAAATGCCTTTTAAGTTAATATAATATATTTAATAGTTACCAATAAAATCCTTTCAATACATTAATGATTAATAAAACTTAAGGATATTTTTATCATAAAAAATGTTTCCACACATTATTCATGTTTTTTATCTAATAATAATAATAATAATAATAATAATAATAATAATTTTGTTATAAAAAGCCCTTCATGAATTTGATCAAATGGTTTAAGTTTTACTGAGTGTTTGGAAATGTGATTATATCTGTATTTTAAAAAAATAATTTTTTTTGTTAAAAGATAATTTTTTATGTATATTTTGAATCGTTTTGATACACTAATTTTAAAAATAATTTTTTAAAAATAAAAAAAATATTTTTAAAAATATTTTTAAACCATAATTACTATCACTCTATTGAAAACTAACCCTAAATTTACCACCCACATGCATCATAAGTATTCTGATCATGTCTTTGAAAAAGGCTGGTGTTGCTTAGCTGTGGAGGTTGAGTGGAGTCATGTCTCATCCTCATGGTAGGAAAACGTACATGAGTTTTCTTCTGTGTCATCAGTAAACGAGGAGGTCATTTTCACTTTTATGTATTTACAGTCATTACCATATGCATTTATGTTCACATTTATATATATTATAGTCATTGTCATATGCATTTATTAGAAAAACTGTATTAACTTATTTTTTTAGGAATTGTTTTAATATTTCAGTCTTTTTTCTAATTTGAAATAATGTTTTTTATATCTTAGTATTGACATATATTTTGCACTATCATATACAAAAAAAAAAAAATCTTATATGAAGTTAAGTCTTTTTAATTTGACATGTATAATTTTTGAAGGAAAGATAATATATTTAATAATTAAAATTTTAATGTTTTCAATACACGTAATGATTAGTAAGGATTTTTATCATATTTTACTGGAAAAAATCAACACCAGAGCAGTGTTAATAGGATTAATAATATATTTTTATCAAATTTTGTTGTCGGTGGGTCAGTAGGTTGATAGGGATTAATTAATTTTAAAAATCATCTTTGGACTTTCCACATTTGTAGTTTTCTACTGGAAACGCGTTTTCTCTCTACACTTTTATGAAAAGCATTTTCCACAGGGCAAGTTTGGCACTCAAGTTTTTACCACCAGCCACTGCCCCTCTTCTACAATAATCTTGAATGTTCACTGGCTCACTCGTAGACATCTTTGATGCTCTACGAAGACTACAGGATACTTTGTGCTATACAAATTATTTAATTTTACTGTATTCTTCTACATGGTTGTGATGGTATAATGTGATTTTTCACTCATTTTCATTTTCGCTTAT
>Ga0325402_1005847_pt1 | contig 11568 bp, 9 predicted proteins | sample PopdelMetagenome_22_FD_207212 | JGI IMG/M metagenome (GOLD analysis project Ga0325402, IMG submission 207212) | Populus deltoides microbial communities from Bellville, Georgia, United States - Xylem-PdKOR-R3 | ecosystem: Host-associated > Plants > Phyllosphere > Stem > Wood/Secondary xylem...
GGATGTTTGTTGGATTAATAAGTTGAAGGGTAAATTAGCAGTGGAGAGAGAGAGAGAAATAATTGAAATATCATTAATGATTAGAGAGAGAGAAATTAAGATTATTTAAGTGTCTTTTAATGTAAAAAGTAAGTGAGAGAGAAAAACGAAATAATAAAACTTGGAAGTTAAAATTCAACCCCCAATATAGTGTTCGGTAGAGGATAAAAAAAATTAATTAAATTGCTAAATGAGTAATTGTTATAATAACATTTTTTAAGGTTATAAAGGTTTATTTATTTTTTAAAATACTTGATGTATTAAGAAACCAGAGGATAACATGCTAAGAGGGAATTAATTAAGATATTAGTAATAATCGGAGAAAAAGAAATAAAAAAAAAATCAAGAGAGGGAATATAAATTAAAGAATTGAGGATTAAAGTTTACCCTAGCTTTAACCCCACTTTTACCCATATTAAGGATAATTTTTACCCTCGTTTATAAAGTCTCCCTGCCTATTTTTTCACTAAACATTCTTAAGTTCTACAAGAGTCCCCATAAAATTTAACCTGTGATCAAAAGGGAATCAAACAAGCTTATTTAGTAGTCGGATGGGTTTTTAATCTTTATTATCTTTGTAGTTTAGGTATCCATCAATTTAATTTTAAATTTTAAATTTTTAGATAAGATTTGAATATATATTTTATATTATTTTTCAATACATCACCACCTCAAGTGAAAACTCTTTAAATTTAAAATTTACATAGATTTATATTACTTAATTTTTATCAAATAAATAAAAATAATAAAATTGAAACTCATAACCATACAATCACCAAAATTTTAATATCATATTAAAAAATCAAATCAATTCAAATAATTAAACTTAAATTCTAGATGAGGTGTGTGTATGTATCGATTCTTATTAACGTTTGAGAATAAAAGGAGGAGGGACCATGTTCCTCGATGGAAATTAAAGAGCTGAAGCATTGTGGATGAAGTTGAAATTCTTGACAAGATGGCATGGTTACATACGATAAGAAAGCAGAAGGCCTTCGGTGGACGCACCGAATTATTCGAGGCCATTGAACATGCGGTGTCAAGTGCGCTGTAAAATGTTTGGCACCAAAAGGATATTGCATATTAGGGTTGCTGCCGTAATCGTCATCATGGCATGGTCGGTCGGTCGGTCGCTCGAGTGGATTGGATGGCGTTAGGGTCTTCTCTCCAGAGATTACAAGAGGCGACCTTTCTTGGAGCACAGAAGAATCACAAAATTATATGATTCGGTGATTCATACTTTAATCTGTATGTTTGTACTTCCGATATTTTCTAGCTCGACCATTGATTAATTGTAAAGAAAAGGGGTCCCGTGCTTTCATTAAATTTCCAAGAATCAAGTTATATATATATATCAATGCACACACACACCCAACTAAAAAACCTATAAATCATCATAGAATTTCACTGTTTATATATATATATATATATATATATATATATATATATATATTTTGCCCATTTCCTTTCTTTTTTATTTAATATTATTTCCTTTATTTTCATCCTTTAAATTTTTTAACAATTATCCGAATTAATTAGAAATCGATCAAGTAGACTAAATCACATCAAAACAACTCTTATACTGTTTTATTTTAGATTGTCAGGTCAACAAATTTTTTTCCTTTTAATTTCATTATTTTTTTCTTAATTTCATTATTATATTTTTTATACTCGTTGATCACGTTACCTTTATACCGGCCAAATTAACTAGGTTACGCCATAACAACTTCTACATGAACTTAGGCAAGTCAATAAATTAGATTGATAGATTTTTTTATGTCAATCTTATCTTTAAATGTTTTTTTACTATATGACAAAATGATTTTGAACTGAATAAGTTAATTAGATTATATTGAAATAACTCTTACATGATTTAATTTTAAATTTATATTAAATAAAAAAATTAAATAAAACAAATTTTAAATTGAGCTTCCAAGCCAAACTAAATAAAAATATTAAATAATTATTTATCATCTAAATAAGTAACACTCGGCCGGGCTTTTTTTTTTTTTTCCGGTCGAGCTTGATCATGATGTCAAAGTAAAAGTTAAGGTGCTATTCAATCACAGCACCACCACATGAATTGGAAAGCTTTCGATACATTTAATCTAATCACTTGTCATTTCATTAGGGGCTAAGGTTTTTCTCATTGTAAAAGGAATGATAGCCTAAAATGTCGCTAGCATTTGTATTTCTAGTGCTGTTTGCCCTTCTTAATAAGTTCCTGCTTCCAGCTAAAAAGGATTTTATACTCGAGAAATTCCCTCCACCCACTCCTCCTTTCATCAATGGCTCCAAAAGCACATGGTATTTTCCCAGCTCCCAATCACGTAAGAGTTAAAATAATGGTTGCCCAACGGCACAACATTATTGGGAGTAGAACCCACGATTTAATAAGCTACCATATACCTGCCTCAAATCACAAGTCAACTTCGATTATCTCTTGCAATCAACACCGCCAATTTATCCTCGATGAATGATCTTGAAGAAAGTCCCCACTCTCTACGGCCATGATTGTTTGATTAACCTTCACGACGTGCATGGCTCGTGTGACGGGTCCCTGCTCTATTTCTCCATGCTTGCTTCAAGGCATTAAAAAGCATAATTCCACTCTATAGAACCAGGATTCATCATGGCTCTAGCTTGATAGGGTGACCAGCTGTTTGAATCTCTCGATGAACCTCTCTAAACTGTCAGATGACTTGTAACTAACTCCATGGATTCAAGCTTTTAAATTAGGCAACAAGTTGGTCAAGGGTCAGCTCCCATCTCTTTTTTTCAACTCTTGCTCTGGCGAGGGACCGAACATTCATTTATTTTCTCTTTTCAAGTAATGTATCCTGACACGACGAGGGCACACTGTATAGATTTCCACCAGTTGAGAGCATGGATGGGTCCCAGCCTTCTTTGTCATGATGTTCGAAATTTTCTTAATTTTCTGATAAATCCATGTCCCAGACAAATCTGATTGCTCGGACAGTGGAAAAGGATGGAAAAACTTTGGCTATGGCTTGTTAATTTAGTCTGTAGAATTATTTGATGTTATCCCAACTTTCTGAATTGATTTGGCACGACATCTCTGCAGCTTCACCCTATTGTATTGCCCAATTTCAATTAATTATCGTATCAATTCAAAAATAATTCAATATGTTAGCTAAGGTTATAAAATATATTTTATAATATTTTTCTTTTTAAAACTTGAAATTACTCCTATTACTTTCTATTATTAATTAAAAAATAGAATAAAAATAATAAAATTCGAACTTATAACCGTAAGTTTTAATATAATATCAAATAATTATCTCAATTTAAAAAGTTAAATTGTTATATGAGATTTCAAACGTGATTTATATTATTTTTTAATAATAAATAATATAAATAATTTTTTTTAAAATAAATATCTAACTCACTAAAATATGATTTGAAGTTTTACTAGGGGTGTATAAAATTTTTTAGAGCCTGTTTGGTATTTCAATAATATTTCTTTTTGGAATATGTTTTTTTGCTTAATAATGTATTGAAATAATTTATTTTTATATTTTTTAAAATTTATTTTTAAATTAATATACTAAATCGATTTAAAAAAATTAATTTAAAGAAAAAGAATCATCTTTTTACATAATCGCTTTTCAACTGGAAAAAAAAAACGGTGCCTTTAATCTTTTCTTTCAGATTCACCATTTGGGTAAAGATTAAAGAATAGTCTCATACAGAAAATAGAGGGTATTAAAATATTAATCTTAAAAGACGACACCTCACATGCCCATTTTAGAGCGAGCCTTGTGGTCTTAAATAAGACCCAACATTAAAAAACAGCGAATTATTGAGGTAGCTTGTGCTCTCAGCTCGCTGGGAGCCACTCTAAGCTTTATAGATAATTAGTGTTGAGCTGACATGCGCATTCTTGGGTTCCTTAAATTCATGATTTCGGAGGCTATTCTATTATATTCACAAGTCATTGGACTTGTAATAAGTTGGCAAGAGAAATTAGAAAAAACTTGTGCAAGTTGAGAGATGGGAATCTGCATATCCTCTGCATCTTCTGAGATACACCAGGCAGATGATGGCCTTGAAAATGTCATGCATGTCCAAGAAGATATTGTTTCTCATGGAATTGAGAAGCGTGGTTCTCTTTACTCTAAAGAAGGAAGCAAGGGAGTAAACCAAGATGCTGCTGTTGTTCACCAGGTTGGTTCATGCTATTTATTCTTCACTAGATTTCACCCTTTGTTGTTTGAAGTCTTGTTGCTGATTGGAACTTGTTCTTCTTACGAAGGGCTATGGAATGGAACATGGAGCTTTCTGTGGAGTTTTTGATGGGCATGGAAAGAATGGTCACATAGTGAGCAGGACTGTGAGAAATAGGTTGCCATCACTCTTGCTAAATCAGAAGAACGCTCTAGAAAAGATAAAGACCGTTAGAGATCACAACAATGAGAAAGCAGATGGTGGTTTAGCACCGTTACCAAGTGAAAGTTTTCATAAATGGAAAGAGGCATGTATTTGTGCCTTCAAGGTGATGGACAAGGAGATCAAGCTTCAAGAAGGTCTAGACTGCTCTTGCAGTGGAACCACTGCAGTGGTTGTCGTGAGACAGGTAAGAAAGCAAGCTATTTTGAGCATACAAATCCTCTTGAATCAATCTTTTCCTTTTCATCTGCAAAGGAAAGGATGTTTATTTATCTGTTTTCTCATTGTTTTGTTAGTTATTTGGAAAATGAAAACAGGGTGAAGATCTTATTATAGCTAATCTTGGAGACTCGAGGGCTGTGTTGGGCAGAACCAATGATCAGAAAGGAATCATGCCTGTTCAATTAACTACAGATTTGAAGCCTGGAGTACCAAGTAGGACATCTTTCCTTCTCAATTAAAAGGCAGAGTTGCAACAACTTTTAATGGTAATATGGAAATTGATCCCCGCACTCAATTTTTAAAACCGGGTCATCTTATAATTCAGGTGAAGCAAGAAGAATAAGGCAATGTAATGGCAGAGTACTTGCACTAAAGGAAGAGCCACACGTCCATCGAGTCTGGCTACCTCATGAAGATTCTCCAGGCTTAGCCATGTCTCGAGCTTTTGGAGACTTTCTGCTAAAAAACCATGGAATAATTGCATTGCCAGACATCTCTTATCACCGAGTAACTTCCAAGGATCAGTTCATTATCCTCGCATCAGACGGGGTAAGCAACTGCCTAAACACAAAGATGAGTAGAATCCAATTTTTATTGCAAAGGTGAAGTGATAATTACTGGTTTGTGTTACTTGTCTCGTGTTACTTAGGTGTGGGATGTGCTTAGCAACAAGGAAGTGGTATCCATCGTTTCGGCAGCAGATAGTGAACAGGCAGCAGCAAAGGCTGTGGTGGAGGCTGCTACAGCTGCGTGGAAAAGGAAGTTTACTTCTTCGAAAGTAGATGATTGCACGGTGGTTTGCCTCTTCCTACAAACGAGAAAATAGCAGATTCTGACTTCATCTTTTAGCCTGTCTTGTAATAGTTGAGCACATCCTCTTTTCGTTTTGGTGCAGCTTATGTTCATAATGTTGTGATACTGTCAGCTATTTTCAGATTTCTCATTGAGAAACATAGAAGTCCCCAATGATAGAGAGTCCCATTTAGTGTGTGCAGGTGAGCACGGGAATTGTTGAAAATGCCTAGAGATTTTATAATAATCAACAAAACAACAGTTTAACACTTTGAGAACCGAAAGTGTTAAAAGTATCAAACGATTTCAGGCTCCAATTGAGCCCCAAAGAAATCGAAAATCACATGCCTTTATTTATCAATCTCATCCCAGCGCTTTTTTATGTGGGACCAGAATGTTTCCGTCCATACAGTTATAAGAGGTCCTGCGTAAAAATGGGTTCAAGGCCCGTATGTTCTGCTTTGCTGAGTCACAAGAGTGTAGATTTAACAGCCTGATTGTTTTTTATTTTTAAAAATATTTAATTTTTTCACTTCAAATTATTTTTTTTTAATATTTTTATATTAATATCAAATTTAATTTTTTAAAAATAAAAAAATATTATTTTAATATATTTTTAAATAAAATATACTTTAAAAAGAACTGCTACACACCCCAAAAATCAGCAGTACCAACTTCGACCGAGGAATCCTCATTCATATTTTAGAGTTAAGAGGGAACCTTTAATATGAACAATGAAAGAAAAGGGCAATGCATCCATCGCAGTAAGATTAATTTTTTTTTTAATGGAGGAAGAAGCGAGGACAATCTATGTTCAAGAAGTAACACAGTTGCACGTTAAAAATGGACTGCCTGCTGAAACTCTCCTTTCAAAAACTGGAAAAAGATCCTGTTGAGTCTCAAGTGTATTTCTGTATCCCCACATAGCCGAGTGCAAAACTGCTGCCAGGCCCCACATTCATGCTTCAGAAATCATGCTTCATCATTTTTCAAATCATCTCCAAGCAAGTCGTCATATGAAACAGGTACTCTGATCCTCTCATACACAGATTTGCGCTTCTCATCAGCACTGGACTGTTCATGCTGATCTTGAGGTGCTAGCTCTTTTTGAGAACTATCTGGTACGCTGACTGGTGCCTCATCAATGAATCCAGAGGCAGCTATTTGAGAGGAACACTCGTTGTTTTGCTCCGGTGCTCGCCGAAGAGGTTGTTGCCTAAATTGCTTCTGCAAAGGGGGGTCCAGATAATACAGATTGTTAGTATTCAAAACAAAGACATAATGCAACACAAGTAGAGGTATAGTGTGATACAAAGATGGCAACAGATACAGTGATTAATGATTAAAGTTATACATGGTTGTGTTAAAACAAAGACATAATGCAACACAAGTAGAGGTACAGTGTAATACAAAGATCGGCAACAAGCACTGAAGCGACCACAGATACAATGCTGAAAGATTAAACTTATACATGGTTGTGTTTTCACCGACAAACAGGCATAAACCCAAAAGTTGCCTAGTTGGGACATGGAACAAAACAATAGTTCATTAATCAAATGCATTTACGGGAATACAACAGTTACCCACCTCAAATTCCTTTGCTTTTTTCATAATCTCTTTGTAGGCCATTGGTTCTCTAGTTTTCATGATATTCCATAATATCCCACCACCTGTTCGAAAGCGTCTGCCATCAACCGTCATCTGCCCTCCACAGGACTGAATTGCATACACCTGAAACTTCCATTTTAGAATGCATGTCCAAAAAGAAAAATCTAAACGGAACACACAGAAACATAGCAAACAATTGGAAAAAGGAGTGGGAAGAGAGAGGAAAAGGCAGTAGTTAATATAAAACCATGCTTTCAAGAGGCAATTTAAAAGATGGCACAATGCATTAAGAATGCAAAGCAAGAAATTAGCAGCAAAGAAAATTAACCATGAAAATAAGAAAATTATTCAAGGAATTAATATTTGCCACCAACCAAAAAGCTGGACAGCAGCATAGAAAATACCTTAAACAACCATCATTTACTAATGAGAGCAACATCGCCATCAGTTATAGCCACAAAGTTGTAAAAAACTACTCAAAGAACAAGGATTTAAGAACTTATTATGCATGTCTATATGATATCCTTCACATAAAAAGCACATGTAACTCAGTTTAAAGAGCAAGAAAAAGGCACTGTCAAGAGTGGGGGAAACATCGTTCTAATTTTTCAAATAACATTGGGGAGGTTTAAATATTGTTGACAATCTCAAAACGCAGACCAAGTCAATAAAAAAATTAAAAAAAATTATATCAACCTACATAAAGAGAAAATGATCATGAAGTGGTTCAGCCAAGTTATATCTCATCTCAGAGCACACAATTTGAAACACCAAATGGCTTTGACAACGAAAATCTGCAAGGGTAGGGAAACAATATTCAATGTCAGATTTTACGGAAGGCTTTAAATAGAATGGATGAGCATTGATGGCTCAGGGCCAATCCAGAATCATGTGAACCCAAATTCTCACCTTTCCTGTCAAGCAGCAAGTACAACTTGCTTGCCCATTACCAAAATGAATGGTGGTTTGTTTCAAGATAATAACCCTATTTGAAAAGAAAAAAAATGGAAGCAGATCTAAGCAATAGGTTTGCATCATCATCAGAAAGCACAAATTGTGATGTCTAGACTCATCATGAGAAATAGCCAGTCCACATACAGAGAGACTTCCTAATCAAAGACTGCAGGGCAGGTAAAAAAAAAATTGATTCACCAAGCACAAGGAGGGCAGCTCAACGGTAAAATATGAAATGCAACATCAGTCATCATGATACATAAACTTCAAAGACACTTGGCTATTGGGTATCTCAAAACATGACAGAAACACAGACCAGCATACACGGGAATGGTATCTACTCCACGATTCTGAGAAGAAAGGATCATCAGGAAAGCACAAATTGCACAGCTTAATTTCATTGGCACAGGACATCATTCTTACTGATCAAACAATAAACAAATAATCTTTTTAGGTGAATAAAGGAACATCACCTCTTTCACGAGATCACTTAATGCAGAAACCCCCAAACAACCTACAGCAGTATATACCATGTAGGATTTCTTCTCTTTCAAACGTCTACATGTATCTAACACAAACCTGCAAAGCAAAACAGCATTAGACCCAAAATCACGTAAAATCTATCAAATTAGGAACACATTAAAATTAATTCACCATTATTTTTTAAGACAACAGAACCAAACTAAAATTCCTTCATCTAACATAAGACCAAAACAGTTTATAAAATCAATGTGATGAAAGAATTTACTTGTTCACGTCAGTAAAACTAGACCCAGGACCACCTCCTCCCCTCTTCTTGCTCTTCCTCTTCTTTTTATTACCGCCGCGCCGCCGCCTCTGGCTTTTACTTTGAGGCTCTGCGTTTCCAACATTCTCACCAGCACCATCGTGACTGCCATTGTTCAATCCTAAATCAGTATGTGAATTGTCGTCCACCACAAACTCCCCTTCTTCCACATCAACCATATCAACATCTTCTAAGTTGTCATCGTCATCGTCATCATCGAGAATTGCCTCCAATATATTCTCTCCTTCCTCCATCTAAAAAATTTTTAAAGAAAAAAAAATCAGAATTTGTAAGAGTTTGGAATTAAATTAAATACTTAAACCCTAAACAAAAACTAGAATAATTATCAGATAAATAAATGGAGATTAGAGAGGCAACGAGATATTAAAAAAAGAAAAAAAAGCTAACCTTTCGAATAATTTTATGCAGGTAACGGAGATGTCGTATCGCGGTTTGAGCTTAGGAATGCTGCTGCGTTTTGTGGGGTTCCAGGGTTTTTAGAGTGAAGAACTGTGACGTTACAAGTCGGCTTGTCTGGCTGGAAGGGGATTTATAAGCTATGGCTATTTCAGACTTTTCAAGCTTTTGTGGGTTGGGTTTTATTTGGCCCAGAAAGAGATCGGCCCAGTATACGACATTATGTGGGCTGAGAGCTTCTGGAATGGGCCTCCCATCGTTACCTTGCTTAGATGCTTAGAGCCTGGACCAGTGAGTGGCAAAGGCATAAATTTCTTCATGCTTTCAAGTTCATTACAAGCATTTGTTTTGCTCAGTAACTAAAACGACGAGATTTCGGGAGAAAAAAAGAAGACACTGGCTCTAAGATGTTGCTTTGCTTGCACGGGAGGCGAAAGGTCGTACAACCGCCCGACATGACAAACTTGTGATCAAACGAAAATCATGGCAGCTACTTTTTTTGTAGTGAAAGACAGAGAGATCAATCAACTAGGCTCTCTGAGGCTGATTTTTTAATGGGTTTTATCTTATGACGAGGAAGCATGGCGGTAAATTGTGGGTGTGTGAAAAAGCTGTTCGCTGCACACTGGATGAATACAAATTTTAGGCCTGCTTATTGTCCGAATCCTTGACGGGCATCTCCTTTAACTGTCCGTATTACAGGTTGCTTCCTTCCCACTGGGCTAGAGGAGTTTTTTTCCCAAGTTGTTTGGCAGGAAGGTTGAAATAAAATGCATGTACAAACTTATCACCGTACTGTGTTTTGAGGGATGGGGACAAAAGAAAAGAAAAGTATGATGTTGGTCTAAGAGCATTTTTTTAAAAAAAAAATTGTGTATTTTTTGTTTTTCGGATTTTGTTTTTGTATTTTCAAATTATTTTGATATATTAATATAAAAAAATTCAAAAATAATATATATATATATATATATATTGATGTATAAAAAATACTTTAACTAAAAATCACTACTAAAATATCAAAACAGGCTATTAGACAAACTACGCCTTAAATCTACTAATTTTTTTTCAAGAGGTATTGTTTTAGTGCTGAACTCACGCAATCATAGTTGATTTTATAATGGAAAATCATTTATTAAAAACAAAGAAGGTGATGTCTAAGATTTATAAATTGTCCAGGCTTTCAATTGCAAATCAATTTGAAATATTAATTTTTTATACTAGTATCATAATAAATAAATAAATAAAAAGGAAATGATATCTCTTCCTCGATGAATCGGAATCTTGATATCCATTCACTTGTCTCTCCTCTTAAAAGGTGAGATTCTTGAGAAAGAAAGAAGCAACTGGATCCATTCATTTTCAGACGTTGGTCCACCGCCCGCAACTTGGATCCCGACTACAATGATTTACGAGACATCAGCCGTGACGAAAGAAGCAAGAAAAAGTTCTGGACACTCCCTCTCCTTGTTTTACGTAAATAAATAAATGATATATTGTAACACGCAACGTTGAAAATCGCAATTACTCCGAGAGGTGACACGACAACTGCTACCTGGCACCGAAAGCAATATCCAACTCGGAGCATAAAAAAAAAATATTAAGTTCCTGCTGAGATGAGGAAAATGATGCCGAAAAGAACTGAATTAAAATAAGCACACTGCATTACTGTGGCACTTCCTATGTGTAATCCCCTCTTCCACAGAAGGATTTGGCCAGGAGAGAAGAGGAGGCTCAAGAGAGGAACCCTTCTTAGCCAGATAATATGCAGAAGCATTAGCTTCGTGAACCCTAAACAGAAGGCCTAAAATAACGTTAATCAGCTTCCATAACACAAAGCATCACTGTCCGAGAGGATGTCCATTAAAAAGTCAGGGAAAACAGACGAAAGGAACAGTGAGGATGGAAAAGGAGATCGAGTAGTGTGAGGAAGATGTTCCTTGTTGCATCAAAATCACTTGCATCTGTAATATTCAGTTTTGTCTGCTTGCTAGTTATTGATACTAATAGATTCCATGCCAGCCTCCATCACTGCTAAGGAGCAGACAGTTGGGGTCCTCAAGCGCGCAGACCATGTCGTCAATCAACTAATTCGGTTGAGAGATATTTCCATCTACAGCTGCTTTCGTGAATTTGGCCCATAAAATTAGTTGCTTGAAAGGTAGCTTGGAATTAGCCCTTTAAACTCTCTAATTGGTTCATTGATTAACACCCTTCCTAGCTCTCTGCACCAACTATTTTTTATTAAAATATTATCGTTTTATTTTAAAATATAAAAATTATTGGTGTCCCATCACTAAAAACTCAACTTGATAAACTAAATTTTACTGTATTAATATTCT
>Ga0325402_1005848_pt1 | contig 11567 bp, 12 predicted proteins | sample PopdelMetagenome_22_FD_207212 | JGI IMG/M metagenome (GOLD analysis project Ga0325402, IMG submission 207212) | Populus deltoides microbial communities from Bellville, Georgia, United States - Xylem-PdKOR-R3 | ecosystem: Host-associated > Plants > Phyllosphere > Stem > Wood/Secondary xylem...
ACCGGACAAATAGGAAGCAAAATACTCGTCTTGTCCGTGATCAATTCTAAAATGTCAAAATAATCATATTGCAAAGACACATTTACCCTTAACCATTAGCCTACGAGGTTTCTTTGAAGGGCAAGATAGTAAAACACTATTCATGTTTACTGTGCAACATGTCTAGAGAAACAATATTTTTACCATCCCTTCCATTTTTTTTCAATGTTTTTAAATACTGAAAATACTTTCAATAAGAATCGGTCATCTTTTCAAGAGAAAATAGTTAATTTCATGCTATAATCTCATATTTTAACAAAAAAAATATCTCAAGGAAATAAATTTGTTTTAGTCCATGTTTGGTATTGTGATGGAGTGCTTTTTGTTTGAAAATTTATCAAAATAATTTTTTTAAAATTTTTTTATCTTTGTAAATTAATACCATAAAAAACACTAAAAAAATATTAATTTGATTTTTTTTATAGCTAGATGTGGTAAAAAAAGGGTTATGCCTCAGCAATCTAGCTTTAGTTTTAAAACATAAAAAATAAAATAATTTGTGAATAATAAAAAAAAAAGCCAATGAAAAGAAGTTTGTGACCTAAAAATAGAATAATTTGACAAATCTATCAAATAATCAAGATTGATTTGTCATTCGATAGTTTCTTTATTTGAGTCAACACAATTCCATGTTTGTTGGTTGCATTATCAATCAAACCCTCTTTGTATTAATAAAATTTGCATACATCAAGAAATTGTCGTCATACTTTAATTATTTCTTGCCTTTTCCACCCACAACCCCAAGATACCCTCAACAAATTCAAAATTCCCCAAACAATAACTCATAATCAACCAAAAATACCCCCACAATCTAAGCCCAATCTGGTCACTATGTTCCTCAAAACACAAAAAACGATCCCTCGCATTGCTGTTCCAACGCCTGCTGCAACCTTCCGTAGACAAATAACAAACACAACAGCAACAAAACGCTTGCCCTCTCTATCTTTCTCTGTCGCTCTGTCATTGGTCTTTTGCTTTTCCTCATCTATTACTCTGTTTTCTTTCTCTGCTGTTCTCTCACCTATTCTTCGAAGCAAAAGTAACACTGAAGTTTTGATTTTTGACCCACAAAAGAGCAAAGAAACAAACCCTTATAAGATTACACAGTCGCCGGAAATGTTGCTTCCGGTGCATTTTCCGGCATAAGAATCAAAATGCAAGAGACCCTTTTAGCTACACTATCAGAAAACCCCAAAACCAAAGCCAACAACAAAGACGTTTCCTTGCTAGTCACCTCGCCGTGCCATATCGTCTCGACGAGAACCCGATCCCAGCCGAACTCGCGGCGCGTGACGCCAACTCGCGACTCGACTTCCACCACCATTACCGCCAGTGTCGACACCAGCTGTGCCTTGGTGGAGAAGGTGCTGCCCAATGGGGATATTTATACCGGGGGGTTGGTAGATGGTGTTCCACATGGGAAAGGGAAGTATTTGTGGAGTGATGGGTGTATGTATGAAGGAGAGTGGAAGAAGGGGAAGGCTAATGGAGGTGGGAAGTTTTCTTGGCCAACAGGAGCTTCTTATGAAGGCCATTTTAAGTTGGGGAAAATGGATGGTTTTGGTACTTTTATTGGTGTAGATGGTGAAGCTTATAGTGGAAATTGGGTGAGTGATAAAAAACATGGGTTTGGTGAGAAAAGGTATGCTAACGGGGATGTTTATCAAGGTTTATGGAAGGATAATTTGCAAGATGGAGATGGGAAGTATAGCTGGAGTAATGGGAATGAATATATTGGTGAGTGGAAAAACGGGGTTATTTTTGGGAAAGGGGTGTTGGTTTGGGATAATGGGAATAGATATGAAGGGTATTGGGAAAATGGGGTGCCGAAAGGGAAAGGGATGCTTACATTTGGTAGTGGGAATGGGAGGGTTTGTGGCGGCGGAGAGGATCTTAAAAGAGTGGCCTTGGATCCGGTAGGAGGGGGAGGGAGGAAGAGATCATCAGTGGATGGTAACTTTCCGCGGATATGTATTTGGGAGTTGGATGGAGAGGCTGGTGATATTACTTGTGATATTGTTGATAATGTTGAGGCGTCAATGTTTTACAGAGATGGTAGTGATGATAATGGAGGTGGATGTGAGGGTAATGTGCAGCAGCAGCAGCCAGGAAGAAGTCCTTGTAGTTCTGTTGATTGTGAGGTTAATAAGAAACAAGGACAAACGATTTCAAAAGGGCATAAGAATTATGATTTAATGCTTAATCTTCAACTCGGTGTCCGGTAATTTGGTCACTGGCTAATGTGGTTTTTTTTATTTTAGATTCTTTTAATGAGTTTGGATTTGATAATGTGTGTATTTTTTAGGCATTCTGTTGGCAAGCATGCGTCAATAACAAGGGAATTAAGACATGGTGATTTTGATCCCAAAGAGAAGTTCTGGACAAGGTTTCCACCTGAAGGATCGAAGTCTACACCTCCGCATCAGTCTGTGGATTTCAGATGGAAGGATTACTGTCCCATGGTATTCAGGTATTGTTTTTAGGACGTTTTAAGTTTTGCTGATATTTGGAATTTATAATGTTTTATTACTTCACTTTCAAATTTTCTTTTGAATAGCCAAGAAAGGAGATATTAAATCTGTCTCTGATTTCCTATGTTATGGTGGTGGTTGGTTTGTTTGGTATTTAGACATCTGAGGGAATTGTTTGCAATAGATCCAGCGGACTACATGCTAGCTATTTGTGGAAGTGATACTCTAAGGGAATTTTCCTCCCCTGGGAAGAGTGGAAGCTCCTTTTATCTAACTCAAGATGACCGTTTCATGATCAAAACCGTTAAGAAATCTGAAGTCAAGGTTAGTCTCAAATTCTTCATTCATTATGTTACAGAAAAGAAAATGCATGAAAAGTGATTATTACTCGAGCAGTATTAAGTGGGATGAGTGATTAGGTTCTGTACACCAATTTAAGTTTGTAGACACTTATTTTTAATATGTATTTTTATCCTGTGAATAGATTTTCACCACCTTTTGTGAACCTTATTCAGGTTCTCATTAAGATGCTTCCAAGTTATTACCAACATGTTTGCCAGTACAAGAACTCATTGGTAACAAAGTTCTTTGGTGTGCATTGTGTTAAACCAATGGGAGGTCAAAAGGTATAATTGGGATAGTGGATTATTTCATTCATATCATTTCCCAAAATGCTTACTCTCAATCTGATTGTTACTCACATTTCAATGTAATTCCAGACCCGTTTTGTTGTAATGGGCAATCTGTTTTGTTCTGAGTACCGCATCCATAAACGCTTTGACCTGAAAGGTTCTTCTCATGGACGTACAACTGACAAGCCAGAGGGTGAAATTGATGAGACAACCACACTTAAGGACCTCGATCTAAACTTTGTATTTCGCCTGGAACGGTCATGGTTTAATGAACTCATAAGGTAGATTCCACAGCATTGCATTTTCTTTTAAAGTTTCGTGTCCTTTTTCTTGTTCTCTGGTGGGGCATTAATCTTGCCAAGTTAAAATATGTTTGTCCTCTGTTCTTTCTTTCTCAGACAAATTTATAGGGACTGTGAATTCTTGGAAGCAGAGAGAATTATGGATTATAGTCTTCTAATTGGTCTTCATTTCCGTGATGATTACTCAAGTGATGAGATGATGTCACTAAATGACAAGCATTTTGGTAAATTTCTTTTATCCTGTGATTCGGCTACCTTGCAAATTTACAACACAACCTTGAGCTAATTTGGTTTGGTGGTCCTATATCAGAAAAAAGAAATTCACATAATGAGGAAACATCGATGCGTGGTTATCATTTGCTGCCTGATATGGACTGGGTCATGGAAGGCAGGTACGTATTTTCTTTTTCAGAATTCATGTTTTTTTTCCTCCTAATTGTTAGTGCTTTGCTTTGTTTCTGCTTTATCTTTTCCAAATCTATTTTCCTTATATTACTTTTTAGGATTTGTATTTATTGTCATCAACTAAAGACAATTTTATATCCTCTCTTTCTTGGTTGCATAGATTAAACATCTTCCATGCTATCTCTTTTATGGGAATGTGTGCATGTGAAGTGTTGACAAAGAACTGTGGTGAAAGATATGAATGATCAAAATATATGATTATTGCAAAAATTATGCTTAGAGATGTTAAACAACATGATACGTTCTCTATTTGAAAACTGAATCGTTTACCTGTTGTTGTGTGCTGGCTACATTATACAAATCAGATGACCCTTTTTTTAAATTTGGCTTTTGTTGCCATAAAAAGTCTAAATGTTGGGACCCTTCAAGTGGTATGGCATCTTCTTTTCTACTAGGCATGTGTCACATGTTTTAACTTTAGTTGTTTATGGACCCCAGAGTTTGGTTTTGAAAAGCAACGAAGAATGCTTGTCTTAAAATATCAACATGTCATTTGCATATAGCAAAGAAAATAAAAGATACAGTGCACAAAAAGTGAAGCTATAATTTGTGATTGAGCTTTTCTTTTTCCGTAGTGAAACATTTTCCTTTTCCCACGTAGGAGCCCTGTATTTGATGATTTGTTCCTTTGAATTCATTCCTGTTTGTTTGAATGATTCAAAGCGACTTAAGCTAATGGCGAAATTGGGGGTAGTTTGTGGACAGCATATGTTAGTGGGGTCTTCTTTCTTTCTTAGATAGAAAACAATTTTTGTCTGGTCCTATTCCAATCCCTTTTAGAAAATCAAAGATAAATCATGAATGTGATTGGCAACTGAAGCATTAATCTCCAAGTATGCCTCAATGATACTTGTATCTATCCCACAAATTTTTCGCCAATAATTTATTGGACTAATAATCACATCGAAACCGTAGCTGCAAAACAATGCTATTTTGTCTGCCTGGAAGCTTGAAAATTAATGATGAAAAGTGCCTTCAAAACATAAAATTTCAGTGGTGATTGAGTGATCATCATTATCACGATTTATTCTTTATTAGTTTGATTGTTTGAATTTTGGTGATTGCGTGTTGGGATGTCAAATTTTGTGTCTTGCATTGCATGTACTAATTTGAAATCTGTTCCAGTGGGCCATTTATCCGGCTAGGGGCAAACATGCCTGCAAGAGCAGAGCGTCTGTCGAGGAATGCTGAATTGGATCAGTGCACAGGGAGTGGAAGTAACAATTCAACACCTTCACAGAATGGTACCGAGATCTTTGATGTAGTTCTCTACTTTGGTATCATTGACATCCTCCAAGATTATGATATCAGCAAAAAGCTAGAACATGCATACAAGTCCTTGCAAGTGGATCCCACGTCTATCTCAGCTGTTGATCCCAAGTTATACTCGAAAAGATTCCGAGATTTCATACATAGAATTTTCATAGAGGACAAGTGATGACGGGAAAGAAAGGAAAGGAATATCATACACAATTTAACACTCAGAAATTAAACTCCCAGCGACATCCCGGAAGAGCTGGTGCCAGATTTACGAGTGGTGCATGTGTCAAGTAAGGCACATTGATTGCTGATGCATTGGATGCGTTGAGGTGTTTAACGTTTGTGGCTAAATTTTTTAGATTAGCCATGGTGTTTAAGTGGCAACTACGGACAAGATGTCAAGGGATTAGGTGAGCTTGTATAAATCTGAAGAGTGAAGGCAGGCAACTACAGCAGTTTGTTTTCTTGAGTTGTGAGCAGCCCTGGAATGTGATTATCAGCAAGCGCAGAGCATAGAAAGTAGAGAAATGGTTCTGGCAAAATTGGGGAGGGATTGGAAAAATAAGTGTACAGTCAAAAGTAAGTGGGGTAAATAGTATCTTTTCTGTAAAAAGAGAGAGAGAGAGACATTATGGGAGTGGGAGTGAACAAAATTCTTTTTGATGGCATCTATTTAAAATTTTGAAAAAAGATGGTTTGCCCTAGTGAGCAAGACAAAAAAAAAAAAGAAAAAAAAAAGAGCAAAATATTGAAGCCCCCACTGCCCTCTCTCTCTTCCTCTCCTATTGATTCAAAATCAGGTGGGGTGTTTGCTTTTTGCATTCAACAAGCCATTAAAAGAAGAGAAAGGCAACGAGAAAGATGTGGGTGTTTCCTTTGGCTCATGTTTCTTGATCTGTCTCTATATTGGAAGTTTGAAAAGCACAAAGAACACAATAATACACTTCACACTTGTATCTTTTTGCATTCTTTTGAACAATGCCAAGAAGGCTAAACAGTACAGCAAAGCAATAGGATGGTGATGGATGGTCGTGGCTTTCGCTTCTCACTCATGGGCCATGCCGAAAACACTGCCATTTGCCGCTTAACAAATAATGGATTGTATAGTTACCTAATGAGGCATATAATTCATTCAATCTGACCCCAAATGTGATTTGCCATTGTCATTTCCACTCGAAGATGCTAGTAAATAGCCCCAGTAAGAAAATCATTAAAATTGAAAGTTCAATTTGCTGAAGGAGAAATCTTATTACAAAAGCTTGTGTGAGTAGATAGACTAATAAAAGATAATCAAGAAAGGATGAACACTCATAAATTGCTACCATTAACCTATCCTACATTATTAGAGAAATTGAAAAAAGTTTAAGAGACAACAAGCTCAAATCAAGATGATAGTTTAACTGATAAAGAAACAACAATAATACAATCTGAATGTATGAATACATACTAATGAGAATCTCCCTTTAAAGAATGTACAAGAACAAATTATAGTCTTGTATAATGTGAGGATAAATATAGCCAGCATATTCTTAGAGAAATTAATTAATATATTTCATGTATAAGTAGAATCATATCATGTTGCTAAGTGCTCACAATAATAAACATCAAAATTATAATAACAGTGCACATATATAAGCTGAACAATTCCAGTTTTTCTTCTTTATATCAGAGCCTATATGAACACTTAGCAACCACAAAGAAAACAACATGATCACTTCCCCATAATGACTTCATTATCTCTCAATGTTGGCAACTTTGTTACTCTCAAACTTAACCAAACAAACTATCTTTGATGGCAAAAACGAGCCCTAACTCTTGCAGAAAGCCAAAAACTAATCAACCATCTCACCAATGAAGAACCTATTCCAATGAAATACACCATATAAGATTCAACCAATAACTCCAATACAAAAAACTTTGAACCAACACTAATTGAAGCCTTCGTTACCTTGCAAAAATATACCTGACTTCTTCATGGATAGATTATTGGAAACTTATATGAAAAAGCGCTTAGTTTTGTTGTTGGCTTAAAAAGAACATCTACTGTTTGGAAAGCACTCAAGAAAGCATATGCAAAAGACTCACAAGAGCATGAGTTTACACTTTGCCAACAAGTCACTTATTTTTTTAAACATGAGAACTAGTCTATGAAAGAACACCTTCGCATCTTTAAAAGCTTATGCGTCAGCTTTGTAGCAATAAAAAAACTAGTTTTAGACAAAGAAAAGGTTTTTCTGCCTTCTCACAAGACTTGGTCAATAGTATGAAAGCTTCACAACAACCATGTTGAAGCCCCCAAGACAAAATTTTAACCGGTTCCATAATGAGTTCTCATTTCAAATATATATAACAAACACACAGTTCACTTAACAACTTGTATTTTATGGGCATCAACAACTACGTTTCCAATAATCTCATTCAAGATCTCGAGTTAACACCTAAAAATTCACATCAAGTGGGAGAGGTTTTTAAGCACAACAATCTAGGGATCAAAATAGAAACTCTAATGCCTCTACAGCCCCACAACAATGACCTTTACCCTTAGGTGAACATCATATAACTCCAATTTAAAGGGATCTTCATCGTAATAAAAAGTATCAATATTGTAGGATCACATGCCATATTGCCAAATTATGTTGGCGGACACAAAAGAAATCTACTTAGCATGAAGACATTCCTCAAGCATTTGCAACTCTCACCTTAGACAACTTTGTAACAGAAACTGAATGGAAATCAAACACGGGTGTTTCCAATAATATGACAAGTAAATTAGTTATGTTGACAAATCTTCGTAAATACAATGGAACAAATTCTGTTATTATAAGTAATAGCCCCTTTTTGTTAATTTTTGGCATTGGAGATTCTCTTATTAGACAAAGTAATATTGTCTTACCTCTTCGTGATGTTTTGTTTATTCTTGAATTGACAGAATTTGTTTTATGTAAGTCCACTAACAACACAATTTTCTATTAATTGTAAATTCTCTAATGTTGATTTTTGTGTCAATGAGCGAGAGGCAAGACAACCAGTGACCACCAGGAGACACAAGAGTGATATTTATGTGTTTCAGAATTCGCCAGAACTATATTTTTCTCATTACTTTAAATTTGGCTCAGCAGAAGTATAACACCAACATCTAAGACACCTACAATTTTTAGCTTTATATATGTTAAAGAATAAAGGTTTGATTGATCTCATAGGAACAATGAAATCAAAACATCTCTATGATAATTGTCAACTAGGAAATCTTAGTAGATTACCATTTTCATGTTCTGAAAATTCAAGCACTAGCATTTTTGACAAAATTCATTTTTACTTATGGGGACCTACTCTTGTTTTATCACTTGGGAAATTTAAATATCATGCATGCTTAGTAAATGAATTTTCTAAATATGTATGGATTATTCTCTTGCAGTGAAAATTAGATTTTTCTTTAATGAATGTTTGCATTTGAGCAGTATGTTAGCAGACAATTCAAAAACAAAATAAGATTTTTCACTCGAATGGAGGAGAAGTTTGTCAACTCAAAGCTTGCATCTCATTTCCACACAATAAGTATTATCCATCAAAGTTCTTGTTCGAATACTCTTGAACGAACATGTATGGTTGAAAGGTGGCATACGATTATACGAGAACTAGGAATGACTATGTTGTTTCATAGTGGTGACCCTCTATTCTTATTGATAGAGGCATTTACTAATAATGTATATCTTATTAATAGATTACCTTTATCCACATTTAGTTTCAATACTCCATATTTTGCATTGCATGGTTCCCATCTGGATTATCCTTACATGTGTTTGGACCAAGATGTTTTCCTTACACTTGGGACATATAACATCACAAGTTTGATCCAAAAATTATTCTATGTGTCTTTGTGTGTTGCAACAGTAACATAAAGGTTATAAATGCTATCACCCTAAAAGCAAGAAATTTTGGTTTCATAACATGTTTTTAATGAATCGATTTTTCCATACAAGAATTCTCGTGCATCAAATGCTACTCCACCTTTATCACACACATTGAGTATATTTGATTCTTGGATTTCTAATGTTGACTTCAATTATATTGTAAGCATGAATGAGACCACACCTCCAACTCCATGTCTAAGTCTTTTGCCTATAATAACCATTAATACACCAGCTCTACAAACTTTTGATGCAACACTTCCATGACACGTTGAACAAAACCTACCGCATAACTTGCAACTCGAGGTCTTTTAATCAGTCCTATAAGTTGAGGGAGAGCACGTTGAGTTAGTTATAGAGAAATAGTATTTTGAGTCAGTTATAGCAACATTGCACAGTGAGTTAGAGGGAGAACACCTTGATTCAGTTGCAGCTGCATAAAAAGAGTATGCTAAGCCAGTTATAGAGGAAGAGTATTTTGAGTCAGTTGTAGTAACATTGCATTGTGAGTCAAAGGGAGAACACCTTGAGTCAAATGTAGTTGTAAAAGGAGAACACGTTGAGGTAGTTACAGAGAATGATCATATTGAGTCAATTGTAGCAACTAAAACTTTTTAGAGAGAACATGAATCGGCCACAAAAATTGAATAACCTTTTTAAAGTCAAGGTTTTTACTTTATGGTTACTTTATCCCAACTTGGAGTTGTAAATCCAAATCTAAAATATGCTTTGACCTCCATATCCTCTCACCATGTACCTCATGAGCCATAAAATATCCAGTTAACTTTAGCCAATCTCAATTGGAAAGCTGCAATAAAAAAAAAGCTTGCTGTATTGCAGTTAAATCAGACTTGAACTTTGATTCCCCAAACCTTAAACCTATATATAATTGGTTCTAACTGGGTGTTCAAGAAGAAACTTAAACCTTATGGGTCTTTAGACGGATTAAAGGCTCGTGTTGTTGCAAAAAGATATCATCAAATTAGTGAAATTGACTATATTGAAACCTTCTCTGCAATTGTAAAATAAAGAACTATACAAATTATTATCACTACAACATTTGTTCAACAATGGCCTATTCATCAACTTGATGTAAAAAATACATTTCTATATGGTCTTATCTCTGAAGACATATACATTGAACAACAACCACGAATGACTAACTTGCAACATCCAAAATATGTTTGCAAACTTTAAAAGGCTCTCTATGGACTTAAATAAGCTTTTTGTTCCTGGTTTGATCAATTTAGCACATTTCTCCTTAAATATGGATTTACTTGTAGTTTAGTTGATCCATGACTGTTTGTTTTTTTACATTGAATAGGGCTCATTAGTACTTTTACTCTACGCAGATGATATTTTACCCACAAGATCTACAAAAGCTCTTATTGGCAATTTCATCCAAATCCTAAGTAATGAATTTATAATGAAGGATTTGGGATTTGTTCATCACTTTTTTGGCATTGAAATCTCTAAGACAACTAGTGGTCTTCATTGATCTCGGTCATATTATGCATTAATTATACTAGAACAGGTAAAGATAACATATTGCAAACCCATGAGTACACCTCTTGAAGCAAAAAAAAATTTCTTAACAGATACTCCCTTGGAAGACTATAGTTACTTCAGAGGACTAGTTTGTTCATTGAAATATCTCACACTCATGCATCCAAATCTTTCTTACAGTGTTAATTATGTGTCTCAATCCATGCATGTACCAAATATAACACATTTAAAATTAGTTACATGTATTATGCGATATGTCAAAAGAACTTTTAAAATAGGATTACATTTTACTGCCAATACTTCACTTAATCTCTAGGCTTTTTCAAATACAAATTAGGCAGGTTACCTTACTACTAAGTGTTCCACCACTGGATACTGCATCTTCCTTGGCAAAAACCTCATCTCCTAGTGTACCAAGAAACAACATATGGTATCACACTATAGCACTGAAGTGAAGTATCATCTCATGACCAATATAGCAGTTGAACTTACGTGGTTAACCTTTGTTCTAAAACATCTTCACATTCTAGTGACATCACCTTTAATGCTTTACCGTGAAAATCTTAGTGCTATCATATGATAATTAATCTTGTTTTCCATGCTCGTAGCAAACATATCAAGTTAGATTATCATTTTATGTGAGAGCAAGTTGTATTTAGATAAGTGATCACCAAACATGTCTCCACTAATGAACAAGTTATTGATCTCGTCACCAAGCCAATATCAAAGGTTTCTCTCATTAAATTTTGAAACAAACTTTGCTTTCAACCCAAACATAATTTGAGAGATAGTGTTAACAATGCACAATCTAATGACAACAGCCATTGTGTGAGTAGATGGAGTGATAAAGGATATTCAAGATTATGGCAAGAATAAGGATGAACACTCACTAACTACTACCATCTACATATCCTATATTATTGGAGATATGTTAGGAGAGAAAAAAGTTTAAAAGACAACAAACTCAAACCAAGATGGTAATTT
>Ga0325402_1005852_pt1 | contig 11564 bp, 5 predicted proteins | sample PopdelMetagenome_22_FD_207212 | JGI IMG/M metagenome (GOLD analysis project Ga0325402, IMG submission 207212) | Populus deltoides microbial communities from Bellville, Georgia, United States - Xylem-PdKOR-R3 | ecosystem: Host-associated > Plants > Phyllosphere > Stem > Wood/Secondary xylem...
AGAACCACAGTGTAATAACCTAAAAGAAGATGGATGATTTATAAGAAAATTGAGACTTGAGGAATCAAATGAAACTTTTGGATGTCAATTGTGGAAAAGTCTTATTTCTCCTCCTTTAAAGAAATTTCAGTACTTTATTTCATCATTTGTTTTTTAAGAAGAAATAAAAACTAAAATTAGTCATTAATTTAACGTCAAAACATTTAAAAACACATTTTATAGGTTAAGAAAACGTATCAAAACATATTTAAGCTTGTCATAATCCAATTTTTGCACCCTCTTAATTTAAAAAAAAATAATGTTTGCAAAATAAATTTAAAATAAAACATGTTCAATTATTTAATAATCTAATTGAAGATGGAGATTACACATCGTTCAATTATTTAATAACGAGAGGGATGCGTTGACTAGTATTTTCTTCTCCAATTTTAGGTTCTTTACCAATGAGATATGGTTTAAATCCCATATTCACTAGCCCTTTTTTCCTCCTTACAACCTTGTCTTTGTACCTCAAATGCATCCCTTGTCCCGCCTGTCTTTAGCTCTTAAAAACATTGCAAAACATAGCAAAAAAAAAACTACCAAAATCAGACAAAATTATGAGCATCATGTACAATACCTTTGGCTAGCTTGCAAAATAGACAAGGAAGGAGCATCAGCTGTAAAGAATGGTTGTGATTGCTTTCCATGGATCACAGGTACCTATTTTACAAGCTTAAAGGCCACAATTTCCCCATGTTTTCCTATAAAAAGGACACTAAGAACCCATATCAGGGGTAATCAAAAAAGAGAAGGAAAGAGGAGAGTAACAAAAGGAAAGAGTAGGAAGGTAGTGGGAGTAAAGGAGAGAGAGGTAGAAAGAAAATCAAGAAAGATAAAAAAAACAAGATAAAAAAAAGAGATAATAGAGAGGTAAAAGAAAGAAAAGAAAGAAAAAAGATAGAGAAGGAGGAGTAGTAGTAGGGAATCCATCCTTGAGGGCTTAAAAACAAGTTTTGTGGTGGTGTAGCAACAACAAGCTCTCAACTAAGGAACTGAAGATCCACAAGTATAAATCTTTTCCTCCATAGCTTACCTCATTGCGATGATTTGTGAGATCTTCTATTGTGTTAATTTGTTAGGGTTTCGATAATGCTTTTTTATTTTTTACATCATCTCATTTTTAATTTAAAAAGCTATTAACTTTAATATCTTCTATATTTAGTTTGCATTTACAACTTTGCCAAGAATGTTCGAAGACAAGTGGCTTTGATGTGTGTCATTTCCATTTACCATATTTTATGTTGATGCCACGTTAACTATAAGATTAGATGTGTATGCTTGATGATAAGGAGAAATGTTATTTTGCTTGTTTTTTTGGTTTTAGATAAAAGTAATCTTATTTTAGTTTTAAGGAATAGCTTTCTTTAAAAGAAAATATGATTGTTGGGATAAGGTTTGTAGGTCATATGACATCATTGGCTTTCTTCCTATTTTGGATCAGGTCTACCCATGAGTTCTTAGTTCCCAGTTATGTGTTATGTAAACACCCAACAAAAAAAATTAAAGCTAGAAATGACTCCACTGTCACTGATGATTTCTGAATCGGCAGCGACATAGTTTTCGTTGATAATTTCTGAGTCAGTAGCGACTCGGTTTTCGTTTACAATTTCTAAGTTAATAGAGGATTGTGTGCACTGACGAATCCATGCATTAGCCATGGAAGCAATTTTGTTGATGATTTCTAAGTCAATAAGGGTTGTGTGCACTGACGAATCCATGCGTCAGCCGTGAAAATAGTTTTGTTGATGGTTTCTGAATCAATAGTGACATAGTTTTCGTTAACGATTTTTGAGTTGGCAGTGACTCAATTTTTGTTGATAATTTCTGAGTCAACAGAAGGTTATGTGCACTGATGAATCCATGAGTTTTATAAAACCTGATAAAAAATTTAGTCTTTGACCAACCAATACTAGCAAGAATTGAAGGAAATAAATCGGTCAGCCTTAGAGAAAATCCTAGAGCAGAAGAGCTGGCCTATCCTAGGGGAGAATTGGAATAGAAACCAGCTCAAGATAACCTAAAAAAGGGATAGGAACAACCTTATCCATCACCCAAACACCCCACCTCATTTAAGAGGGGTATAAATGTACGGGGGAAGAAAAGGTGACCCTTCCTCTTCCCCAAAAACAGTTGGCCAACAGCCTTGGTTGCAGCAATCCCTTTTCCTAAAAACTGACCAGCAGCGTTCTCCTTCTTTCCCAAAGAGAAACCCCATAAACCCAGTTGCATGTACCGTTCTTGAACATTAAAGAAGATAGGAGAGTTAAAGAAAAATATAAATGGTTGAAACCATGGAAAAAAGGGGAGTGAAGGAGGCCGACTAGTGTAGCTGGAGAAGAAAGGAAGAAAAACCAAAAGTAGAGAGGAAGAAGAAGAAGAAGAACATCACCTCATTACTTACTTCTTGAAATTTGAGGACAGAAAAGAGAAGAAAACTGCAAGGGTTTGGCTAGGGTTTTTACACCTATTACTTGAGAGGATCAAATTGAAAGATTAAGGAGAATAGGGGTTAGATAGAGGACCTATTCCAGAAACATTGACAAAAAGAAATGGATGGACATGATGAACAAGACCTAAACTAAGGGCCAGCCAAGGGAAATAATGGAAAAGGATGAAATGAAATGATAAAACCTGAAATTTGTGACCTTGTTTAACCCATGGAAACATGCATGAGTTGAGGTAAAACAATTTGTGTTTATGATAATGTATGGATTTAGCATGCATGAGTGAAGAGTTGTATGAAAATAAAATGTAAGAATGTGTAGAATTATGATCTTATTGAATCCCCTTAGAATGATATTTGAGCTGAAATAGAATCTATGTTAATGTTAATGCATTGATTTTATTATGAGATTAATGAACTTGCATGAATATGGTTTAAGTGAATGAGAATGTGGTTGCGGTATAATTTTTGTGATTATACTTGTGTTAATTGCATAAATTCTGCATATGTTGTGGATGAAGTTATGTGAAAATATGTTGGATTGATGTTAAGTGTAAAATTATATTGTTAGTAAACCTTAGAATCATGCTAAAGTTTAAATGAAAATTACATCATGATCTAATGCTTTGGTTTTGTTGGATAATGAATGAACATGTACGATTGTGAATCATGAGAATGGGTATGCATTAAGAAATGTTATTATGAGTAAACTTGTGATAAAATATGATGAAATTACATGTACAAACTAAAGAGTAATGGTTAGCAAGGTTTCTACCAAGAGGGAGAGAATGAATCATGAAGCAAACTATGCATGATGAACATAGTGAATGAATCATGAAGCAAACTATGCATGATGAACATAGTTAGAATGACATGAGATGAATTGGAAATAAGACCCTTATATGTTGAATAACCATATTAGTTGTGTAGGTGCCTTACCATGATACAATTATGAAAATAAGAATGTATGGTTGTAGCAATGTTAGGTGCCGATCTTGGAAGTGATGACTTGGGAGAAACCTTGGTAAATGTACTTACGAAGATGTTTTTGTGTTGCGTAATGATGTATGATGATTGGAGTGTGGTTGGTGATGATTATACTCATATAGATTGGAATATGTGTAAGCGAAAATGCATGATATAAAACATTACACATAGCTTAAGGAGAAGGCAAAACTAGAAATGACTTCCCTTGTCGCTTATGATTTCTAAATCGGCAGTAATTTAGTTTGTGTTAATGATTTATGAGTCGGAAGTAACTCAATTTTCATCAATAATTTATGTGTTTATAGTAGAGTATGTCCGCTAACGATTTCAGCATCAACTGTAGAACTGGGTTGCATTGATGATTTCTAAGTCAGCAGTGACTCGATTTTCATCAACGATTTCTGTGTTAACAGTAGGACATGTACGTTGATGATTTTAGCGTCAACCGTAGAACCGCATTTCGTTATTGATTTCTAAGTCGGCAGCGACTCAGTTCTCATCAACGATTTCTGAGTCAACGGTAGTTTATGTGCGCTGATGATTTTAGCGACAGCTAACACAATCAAAAGATTGATGTCTTATTACAAGTGCATGAGTGTTGAAGTAATAAATAACCTGGCAAGACTGGGATCGAACCACAGGGAGGTCAACTATATAAAATTACAAATAATAAATGCAAAGGAGTTGAAGAGAACTTTTAAGATGAGATATTGATGTAAGGATTAAACAAAGATAAAATAATTATTAATGTTAGAGGATCTACTAATGATATTTTAAATAAGTATAATATAAACTTCTTTTTGTTACTCAATTAGAAACCAAACACAAAGGAGGTTCTAATCAAATTACAAATTATTAACATGATCATATTAATTATCTTATTTGAGTAATGTCAATACTTGTAAATGTTGTCAGGTATTCATGGTGATAACTTATTTCAACAATAAATCAAGTTCCTTTCATAGCATAGGTGTCAGTTATACCATATAGTATGCTATGAAAGGGTCAAGTATTTGTTCTACCAAGGGTTGTACAAATCGAGATTAATTATTTAACAAGCAAGGTATTAAGAGTGAGTAAGATAACAATTATAAACATGTTAATATCAAATATTAAAGTCCATGTTGAGTTTATACTATACTTATTTTTACACCATTAGTGTAACCTTTTCACCTTGATAAAATTAACTTAGTTAAACATAATGAAGAAGAGAAACATAAATAAACAATATAAAAACATAAATATGATATAAGTTAACAAAGCATAGTAAAGGAAATGAAAAGCATAAACAAGAGATTAATGAAAATATAACATGAAATAAAACTTGAACATTACAAAAATATAAAGAAAGAAAGCAAGAGCATGATCTTGATCTTGATCTGAAAACCCAAAATGCCTAAATGTATGGCAAATGTCTCCTTTTATAGGCTAAAATTCAGAACTATTGATTTGATGACTGATTATTAAATTGCTGGCCACCTCTTAACTTGTTGTTTGGAAAAAACATCATTTCTAACATCCGATTTTGAATAGATAGTCTTCATGAAAGTCGTTGGAATGTTTCTCAGCTTTTCACCAAAAAAAAATGATCTCATTTGGACTTCTAGAACTCGCGATATAGGCTGAAAACTAAACAGTGTTTGGGTTGTAAGACAGATTCAGAATTCTCTTTTGTTGTTAACATTTGAGCTTGAAAACGGCAGTTTTGAATCTTGGACTCTGCATGAATGTATTAAGCCTATGTCTTAGCTTTCCATAAAGATAAACTAGACCTAAATTCAAGTCTACATCTCCAGTTATGACCCAATAACCGAATCGTGTTCCAGTTTGAATTGAACCAACATCTCTTCTCTAAGCTTAGCCCTCTCTTTGTCTTCTCAATTTCAATAGTTAAACATCAATAAATCCTTTGAATTGTGAGATATGCCTGTATTCAAAATGAGCATTTACATAAATTAAAGATATCTTATATTATCAGATTTTTTATTATAAAACATGCTCAAGATGGGGAATTTAATGATACTTTAAATGCAATATAATGATATAAAACCTTGATGAAAATGCACTTTTAAGTACTAATCAACAGCCATAGAACCGGATTGCGTTGACGATTTCTAGGTCAGCTATGACTAAGTTCTCATCAACGATTTCTTAGTCAATAGTAGCTTATGTGCGCTGATAATTTCAGTGCCAGCCGTAGAACTGGATTGCGTTGATAATTTCTGAGTCGTCAGCTAATCAATTTTTGCTAATGAATTCTAGGCCACCAGTGAATCAATTTTTTCTGCTGAATTCTGTGTCACCAGCGAATCAGCTTTCACTAATGATTTTCTGCTACAGACTTTCATATCATAAATGATGTAAACGCTTGTAACGATTCCATTGTATGATTGTGTAATATGTGGAACACTTGAATGTGAACATGTATATTTTTAAAATATATATGGTGATGAGTTATGTAATTATCAAATGTAAATGTTCTGATTTGTGATCATTAATGTGTTAGGTGGTGCAACCAGGATCGGACTTGTGATCGAACAAAGACACCTCACTGAAAGAACAAGTAGGTGGCTTCCACCACTTTTATCATAAGCTTAACTCCCCAAAGTGAATTTATTACGAAGGGTCTTTAATTGTGATATAGTTAGTACTAAACTGTTATAGAATGTTTGTACAGATATCACAAAGGATCTACTATTATGATATGATGGATGTTAAATTGTTACGAAATGTTTGTACGAATACTACGAAAAACTTTTATTATGTTATAATGAATGTTAAACTGTTACGGAATATTTGCACGAGTATTATGAAAAGACTATCATTGTGTTATAATGAATGTTAAATTGTTACAGAATGTTTGTATGAGTATTACAAAAGGTCTATCATTGTGTTATAATGAATGCTAATCTATTTTGAAATGTTCGTACGAGTATTATGAAAGATCTACTATTGTGTTATACGGAATGCTAAATTGATATGAAATGTTTGTACAAGTATTATGAATGATCTACTATTAAGATATAATAAGTGCTAAATTGTTATAGAATGTTCAATAAATATTATGATTAGCTTCGGCTAATGGCATCTTAAGGGGATGGCCAGGATGAATTGATGATTAGCTTCGGCTAATGGCATCCGCGATGGATAGTTAGGTTATGTTTGATAATTAACTTCGACTAATGGCATCCTAAGGGGATGGCCAAGATAAAATGATGATTAGCTTAGGTAAATGGCTTCCTAGATGGATAGCCGGGTTGCGTTGATGATTAGCTTCGGCTAATGGCATCCTATATGGATGGCCGGATTGCGTTGATGATTAGCTTCGGCTAATGGCATCCTAGATGGATGGTCGAGTTGAATATGATGTTTAGCTTTGGTTAATTGCATCCTAGATGGATGACCGAGTTGATTATGATGATTGGTTTTGGCTAATGGTATCCGTAAGAGAAGATGGGTTTGATTTTGTGATTAGTATTGGTTAATGACATCCGAGATGGATGATCGAGTTTAGACGTTATGATTAGCTATGGCTAAAAGTATCCAAGGTGGATGACCAGGTTAAAGTGAAGTAACTAAGCCCGATCAATGTTTAAACTTCGGCCCCACAACTCCTATAGAGAGGTTGGGATGTATGAATGAGAATAATACACTTAACAAAATAATGAGGATTGTACAATGCAAATGAGAAGTAAAAGAAGGAATGTACCCATTTTAAGTTGATAATGAAAAGTAACGATAACATTCTTCTAGTTGTTTATTATCTTGTTTAGATTATTTATAATTCTTGTATCCATGTTGTTTTTGTAATAGGGACATCACACAATCAAGGTGCATAGGAAAGCCCATTCCACGAGTTCACATATTTTAAAAGGTTCCACATAATAGTATGTTTTAGGTGTTATGTATTTGATAACAATGAACGAACTACTTGAATATTTGTCATTCGGCACTTTTGTGAAGGCTTATATCAAAAATTATAATGGAATACAGATACAAAAATATGATCGTGTAAACATGATGTGGTGAATGCATGTATGTGATATTCTCTTTTATGAGATGTTGTATTGTGAAATCACATGAGTATTGCACTACACTAAGAGATGAATTATGTTACAATAAACCCTATATACCGTTGCAAGAATGTGTATTGTCACTTTTTAAGGAATGTTGATTTACATTACTCTATGTGGGTTACGCCTTGCTAATGAATGAAATGCATTTATAAATTCACAAAATGAGATTGTGAAAAATATCGAGAACCTAACAACTTACAAAAAAAACTCCATCGATTTTTTGCTATGACAATGTCAAGTTGTTACATATTAGGTTTGCTTTTGTTGGTGAGAGCCTCGAGTCACCTTAGAAAGGAAAGAGAAAGTTGTTCTTTTTAGATCCTCCAGTCCTCGCCTCCCATGATTAGATATAGAACATTATTTGCTTGAGAACAAGTGAAGAATAATATGGTAGATAGATCAATCCCTTGGGTTTTTTTTTTGGTTTGAACCCGTTGGTTTCTTAGCGTGGTTGTGGGTCTGCTTCTCTAGGATGTGTTTATTTCCTTACAAGTGCATATTTTTGTATCTTCATCCTTTATGCCTTTATATGTTAAGAATGAAACTCTTGTATAAAATGAAAGGCATGGTTTCCCGATTGCCTTTAATATCCCTCTCCTCTCAACCTCACTATATGCATACTTCTATTGTGATAAAAGGACAATGGCATGTGGTTAACCTTTGCTTTAATATGTAACCTAGCTTTTCATGGTAGCCTTAGGTGGTAGATTTTAAAGTCTCGTTTTTCTTTTTTGTGGTACAAAATAAGTAATGATTAAAGAGAGTGTTATTTTATTACAAAACCTTGAGATATACTTGCTTATGTACTTGTGTTTGGAAGCTTATGAAGACCTACTTGTGCCAAGGAAAATATCGTGTGAAAATGTACAAGTGTAGTGCTTTTTTTCTAAGTGAGATACTAATATTTGAGTTCTTTAATATCATTGCCTAGAATTGACAGTAGACATTAGACTTCTTTTTATTTTTTTTTCTTATCTCCTTCATATCCTTTTCTCACATATAAGGATTTATGGAACAGTATGCTTGAAGCTTATTTTTAACCTTGTACATGAGTTTATGTTCATTCCATGGTAATCTTATTTACTGGAAATTAAGATTTTCATGAGTTTTCAATAAACAATTAACCTAGTTTGGTTTGCATCATTTTATGACCATCAAACCAAAAGATTTACCATCTTCAAAGTTTTGCATCATGACCAAACTTCTCATATAAGAAAATAAAAAATTACATTTTTACATCATTTCAGAATTCATAAATGCCTCGTTAATAATGATATCATTTGAGCATTTTTACTTTTAACTTTCATAAAAGAAAATATGTTCATCACATCATATGTATTTTTAGGTTTTATGATTTATTTATAAAACTCGTTGAGGTTTTGCTCAAATCAAAAGGCCTTCAAAAAGACAACACCTCAAAATCCTTCAAAAGAATTCTTCCTTTTTAAATAATGAAAAAAAATATTTTATCACGCACCCATGATGTTTAAGATAAATAGACTCGTTGTGAGATATTAACATGTAGTAGCCTTCCCTTTCCGTTAGTTTTGAAATATGCCCTTCATTTTAAGTTTATTCGGTCTAATATTCCTCAATGATATCTAAGTGATAAATGAAAGTATTAAATTTTTTTTGTCTAATATTCACCATAAAGTGTACCAAGGATGATATTGTCCTCTCTATACATAACATATCCCCTTATTCAAACTTTAAAGACTAATTAGGATTTATAGTGAATAAAATATTAGGTGGCAACTCAAAACCTTTTTTAACCAAAAAAGAACAAGAATTTCTTGTTCTTTCCACACCACAATAAGAACCTGATCTAAAAAGTTGATTGTCACGACGCCACACATGTGTAACACATGTTGTTAATCGTAAGGTAAAATTGATGTTGATTGATGGTTTATATAGAATATGTCAATCTTTGGCATGCGAGGAGATAACACATACTTGCATAGTAGTATCTACCTATTGAGACATCTATATGTTTTGGTACATGGAAATATAAGATGATTCAATACACCATCATAAGAGTATGTTACAAGACGTCCATGTGATACTCTGCATTACTCAACATGTAATTTGAATAATTATGAGCCCCAAGCATTAAGATATAATAAATTGGTATGTATGGATTAGTTATTTTTTTAACTTGTAATAAAAATCTTATTTATATCTTATAAATAATGATATATATATATATATATATATATATATATTAGGTGAATTTATTAATAGGTGACGGTTGGAGTGTCGGGACTGTAGTTTATGATGTTACTGACGATGTTGTGCGTGACAAATTCAATACTCGATTCTCATCGTGCCATTCTTCATTTGATGAGGTTGGGGAGGCTCAATGTTTGGACAATGTAATAGAGGAGGATAAGGTTGTTTATCATGCACATCGATGATATGCTCGTGGTTTCGATGGTCTACACCCGTCAACGAATTAAAATGTTAGATGCAATTTCATTATGTAATTGAATTGAGATTGTATATTGTAATGAATTTTTTTGGTTTTAGATTAAGTTTCTTTAATTATAAAATTACTTGTTATAAAAGTATGTGAATTTTTTGAAATGGTTATGTTAAACAACAACTTGTTGGCTTCAATTGTTGTTGTTGTTTTTTAGATTGTATTATTTTTTAAATTGTGTTTTATTTGACAAAGAGTTGAAAGGGATGAGAAACGATAAAGGTTTGCATTGTCTGAGGTCGCATATATACTATATTTTTTATCGGTGGTACGACTAGTGAACACGTATATAGTACATGTATGTTTTAATAGGTTATGCATATTATACATATGCAACTTATGTTGCTATGTTAGATTAAGAAATATATTTTTAATGGTGCTAGTTTAGAAATTACTTCGTGAAATCCAGCTTAGCTTGACGAGTTGACCTAGGTGCCTCGAGGCCTTGGTCGAGTTTCAAATGGTAAAATCTTGGGCTTGCAAATGACCTGGTCAAACTCGGGTGACACGTCAAGTCAAACTCAAGTGACACGTCATGTCCACTCGAAACTCAAGTGATCCGGTGCAACCTAGGTGAGACCTAATTTTTTTAAATATTTTTTTAATAAACAAAAAAATAAAATTAATTTGTGAACACTTGACCTCATTTTTTTTTTTAAATTTCTAACCCTATGAAATGTTGCTTAATGTTTTTCATGTGGGATAACTATATTTATAACTTACATCCATATAAAATGTTTCTTAACTTCTCCATATGAGATAACTATATTTATAGCTTTCATTCACATGGCATGTTTTTTAATTTTTTCATAGAGGATATATATATAGCCTTCGTTCACAAGAAATATTTTTAAACTTTCCATGTGAGATAGATATATACATTGTCTTCATTAACATGTATTATTTTTTAATTTTTTTAATGGGATAACTATATATATAAACTACATACACATTAAGTTTTCTTAATTTTTTCATGTGAAATAGCTATATGTAGCCTACATCCACATGAAAATATTTCCTAACTTTTTATTAAAATGTTACTTTTTTTAATTTTTTCTGGATTAATCCGAGTCAACATATATGACTCGGACCCTGATCTCTTGGTTAGGTCAACCCTTGACCAAATTTAATAACCATGCTTTGTGCTCCTATGATAATATATATTATTTTATTATATTTTCAAATAAAAATATTTTAAAATATAATTTTCACAATAATAATAAAATAAAATAAAATAAAACCGTCAGTAAACGATGGAAAGGCTGCATCAGAATGATTAGATATCTTGTCTTATTATCAAAACAAAGAAAAACAGGAGATTCGCTATCTGCTATCTTTATAATTTACTTTAAAAATCGAAATGACAGCTAAACCCTAAAAAGATTTTTTTTTTTTTAACTTTTTTTTTTAAAAGTATTGATGTCTGCCTTTAGCTTGACATGACTGCTATAATTAAATATTAACGAATTGACAACATTACTCAAATTCCACTTTCAGAATCTTTTCCACAATATTTGCTCCATGCAATAATTGGCTC
>Ga0325402_1005855_pt1 | contig 11559 bp, 3 predicted proteins | sample PopdelMetagenome_22_FD_207212 | JGI IMG/M metagenome (GOLD analysis project Ga0325402, IMG submission 207212) | Populus deltoides microbial communities from Bellville, Georgia, United States - Xylem-PdKOR-R3 | ecosystem: Host-associated > Plants > Phyllosphere > Stem > Wood/Secondary xylem...
ACTGCAGTTCGTTGATGATTTCTAAGTTCCTAGTGGCTGTGTGGGCTGTCGAATCCACGCGTCACCCGTGACAGCAGTTCGTTGATGATTTCTGAGTCCTTATGGGGTGTGGGGCTGTCGAATCCAGCCGTCATCCGTGACTGCAGTTGGTTGATCATTTCTGAGTCCCTAGGGGCTGTTTGGGCTGTCGAATCCAGGCGTCACCCGTGACAGCAGGTCGTTTATGATTTCTGTGTCCCTATGGGGTGTGTGGGCTGTCGAATCCACGCGTCACCCGTGACAGCAGTTCGTTGATGATTTCTGAGTCCCTAGGGGCTTTTTGGGCTGTCGAATCCACGCGTCACCCGTGACAGCAGTTCGTTTATGATTTCTGTGTCCCTATGGGGTGTGTGGGCTCTCGAATCCAAAAGTCAACCGTGACTGCAGTTCGTTGATGATTTCTAAGTTCCTAGTGGCTGTGTGGGCTGTCGAATCCACGCGTCACCCGTGACAGCAATTCGTTTATGATTTCTGTGTCCCTATGGGGTGTGTGGGCTGTCGAATCCAAGCGTCACCCGTGACTGCAGTTGGTTGATGATTTCTCAGTCCCTATGGGCTTTTTGGGCTGTCGAATCCAGGCGTCACCCGTGACAGCAGTTCGTTTATGATTTCTGTGTCACTATGGGGTGTGTGGGCTGTCGAATCCAAGCGTCACCCGTGACAGCAGTTCGTTGATGATTTCTGAGTCCCTAGGGGCTGTTTGGGCTGTCGAATCCACGCGTCACCCGTGACAGCAGTTCGTTTATGATTTCTGTGTCCCTATGGGGTGTGTGGGCTCTCGAATCCAAAAGTCAACCGTGACTGCAGTTCGTTGATGATTTCTAAGTTCCTAGTGGCTGTTTGGGCTGTCGAATCCACGCGTCACCCGTGACAGCAGTTCGTTGATGATTTCTGAGTCCCTAGGGGCTGTTTGGGCTGTCGAATCCACGCGTCCCCGTGACAGCAGTTCGTTGATGATTTCTGAGTGCCTAGGGGCTGTTTGGGCTGTCGAATCCACGCGTCACCCGTGACAGCAGTTGGTTGATGATTTCTGAGTCCCTAAGGGCTGTTTGGGCTGTCGTATCCACGCGTCCCCGTGACAGCAGTTCGTTGATGATTTCTCAGTCCCTAGGGGCTCTTTGGGCTATCGAATCCACGCGTCACCGGTGACAGCAGTTCGTTGATGATTTCTTAGTCATTAGGGGCTGTTTGGGCTGTCGAATCCACGCGTCACCCGTGACAGCAGTTGGTTGATGATTTCTGAGTCTCTAGGGGCTGTTTGGGCTGTACAATCCACGCGTCACACGTGAAAGCAGTTCGTTGATGATTTTTTAGGCCCTAGGGGCTGTATGGGCTGTCGAATGCACGCGTCACCCGTGACAGCAGTTCGTTGATGATTTCTGAGTCCCTAGGGGCTGTTTGGGCTGTCGAATCCACGCGTCACCCGTGACAGCAGTTCGTTGATGATTTCTGAGTCCCTAGGGGCTGTTTGGGCTGTCGAATCCACGCGTCCCCGTGACAGCAGTTCGTTGATGATTTTTGAGTCCCTAGGGGCTCTTTGGGCTCTCGAATCCAGGCGTCACCCGTGACAGCAGTTCGTTTATGATTTCTGTGTCCCTACGGGGTGTGTGGGCTGTCGAATCCACGCGTCGCCCGTGACAGCAGTTTGTTTATGATTTCTGTGTCCCTATGGGGTGTGTGGGCTGTCGAATCCAAGCGTCACCCGTGACAGCAGTTCGTTTATGATTTCTGAGTCCCTTGGGGCTGTTTGGGCTGTCCAATCCATGCATCACCAGTGAAAACAGCTCGTTGATGATTTCTGAGTCCCTAGTGGCTGTTTGGGCTGTCAAATCCACGCGTCACCCGTGACAGCAGTTCGTTGATGATTTTTGAGTCCCTATGGGGTGTGTGGGCTGTCGAATCCAGGCGTCACCCGTGACTGTATTTGGTTGATGATTTCTGAGTCTCTTGGGGCTGTTTGGGCTGTCCAATCCATGCGTCACCCGTGAGAGCAGCTCGCTGACGTTCTCTAAGTCCCTAGGGGCTGTTTGGGCTGTTTAATCCACGGGTCACCCGTGACAGCAGTTCGTTGATGATTTCTGAGTCCCTAGGGGCTTTTTGGGCTGTCGAATCCACGCGTCACCCGTGACAGCATTTCGTTTATGATTTCTGTGTCCCTATGGGGTGTGTGGGCTCTCGAATCCAAAAGTCAACCGTGACTGCAGTTCGTTGATGATTTCTAAGTTCCTAGTGGCTGTGTGGGCTGTCGAATCCACGCGTCACCCGTGACAGCAGTTCGTTGATGATTTCTGAGTCCTTATGGGGTGTGGGGCTGTCGAATCCAGCCGTCATCCGTGACTGCAGTTGGTTGATCATTTCTGAGTCCCTAGGGGCTGTTTGGGCTGTCGAATCCAGGCGTCACCCGTGACAGCAGGTCGTTTATGATTTCTGTGTCCCTATGGGGTGTGTGGGCTGTCGAATCCACGCGTCACCCGTGACAGCAGTTCGTTGATGATTTCTGAGTCCCTAGGGGCTTTTTGGGCTGTCGAATCCACGCGTCACCCGTGACAGCAGTTCGTTTATGATTTCTGTGTCCCTATGGGGTGTGTGGGCTCTCGAATCCAAAAGTCAACCGTGACTGCAGTTCGTTGATGATTTCTAAGTTCCTAGTGGCTGTGTGGGCTGTCGAATCCACGCGTCACCCGTGACAGCAGTTCGTTGATGATTTCTGAGTCCTTATGGGGTGTGGGGCTGTCGAATCCAGACGTCATCCGTGACTGCAGTTGGTTGATCATTTCTGAGTCCCTAGGGGCTGTTTGGGCTGTCGAATCCACGCGTCACCCGTGACAGCAGTTCGTTGATGATTTCTGAGTCCCTAGGGGCTGTTTGGGCTGTCGAATCCACGCGTCCCCGTGACAGCAGTTCCTTTATGATTTCTGTGTCCCTAGGGGCTCTTTGGGCTCTCGAATCCACGCGTCACCCGTGACAGCAGTTCGTTTATGATTTCTGTGTCCCTATGGGGTGTGTGGGCTGTCGAATCGAAGCGTCACCCGTGACTGCAGTTCGTTGATGATTTCTAAGTTCCTAGTGGCTGTTTGGGCTGTCGAATATACGCGTCACCCCTGACAGTAGTTCGTTGATGATTTCTGAGTCCCTATGGGGTGTGGGGCTGTCGAATCCAGACGTCATCCGTGACTGCAGTTGGTTGATCATTTCTGAGTCCCTAGGGGCTGTTTGGGCTATCGAATCCAGGCGTCACCCGTGACAGCAGTTCGTTTATGATTTTTGAGTCCCTTGGGGCTGTTTGGGCTGTCCAATCCATGCATCACCAGTGAAAACAGCTCGTTGATGATTTCTGAGTCCCTAGTGGCTGTTTGGGCTGTCGAATCCAGATGTCATCCGTGACTGTAGTTGGTTGATCATTTCTGAGTCCCTAGGGGCTGTGTGGGCTGTCGAATCCAGGCGTCACCCGTGACAGTAGTTCGTTTATGATTTCTGTGTCCCTACGGGGTGTGTGGGCTGTCGAATCCACGCGTCGCCCGTGACAGCAGTTTGTTTATGATTTTCGTGTCCCTATGGGGTGTGTGGGCTGTCGAATCCAAGCGTCACCCGTGACAGCAGTTTGTTTATGATTTCTGAGTCCCTTGGGGCTGTTTGGGCTGTCCAATCCATGCATCACCAGTGAAAACAGCTCGTTGATGATTTCTGAGTCCCTAGTGGCTGTTTGGGCTGTCAAATCCACGCGTCACCCGTGACAGCAGTTCGTTGATGATTTTTGAGTCCCTATGGGGTGTGTGGGCTGTCGAATCCAGGCGTCACCCGTGACTGTATTTGGTTGATGATTTCTGAGTCTCTTGGGGCTGTTTGGGCTGTCCAATCCATGCGTCACCCGTGAGAGCAGCTCGCTGACGATCTCTAAGTCCCTAGGGGCTGTTTAATCCACGGGTCACCCGTGACAGCAGTTCGTTGATGATTTCAGAGTCCCTAGGGGCTTTTTGGGCTGTCCAATCCACGCGTCACCCGTGACAGCAGTTCGTTTATGATTTCTGTGTCCCTATGGGGTGTGTGGGCTCTCGAATCCAAAAGTCAACCGTGACTGCAGTTCGTTGATGATTTCCAAGTTCCTAGTGGCTGTGTGGGCTGTCGAATCCACGCGTCACCCGTGACAGTAGTTCGTTGATGATTTCTGAGTCCTTATGGGGTGTGGGGCTGTCGAATCCAGACGTCATCCGTGACTGCAGTTGGTTGATCATTTCTGAGTCCCTAGGGGCTGTTTGGGCTGTCGAATCCACGCGTCACCCGTGACAGCAGTTCGTTGATGATTTCTGAGTCCCTAGGGGCTGTTTGGGCTGTCGAATCCACGCGTCCCCGTGACAGCAGTTCGTTAATGATTTTTGAGTCCCTAGGGGCTCTTTGGGCTATCGAATTCACGCGTCACCCGTGACAGCAGTTCGTTTATGATTTCTGTGTCCCTATGGGGTGTGTGGGCTGTCGAATCCAAGCGTCACCCGTGACTGCAGTTCGTTGATGATTTCTCAGTTCCTAGTGGCTGTTTGGGCTGTCGAATATACGCGTCACCCGTGACAGTAGTTCGTTGATGATTTCTGAGTCCCTAGTGGCTGTTTGGGCTGTCGAATCCAGATGTCATCCGTGACTGCAGTTGGTTGATCATTTCTGAGTCCCTAGGGGCTGTGTGGGCTGTCGAATCCAGGCGTCAGCCGTGACAACAGTTCGTTTATGATTTCTGTGTCCCTACGGGGTGTGTGGGCTGTCGAATCCACGCGTCGCCCGTGACAGCAGTTTGTTTATGATTTCAGTGCCCCTATGGGGTGTGTGGGCTGTCGAATCCAAGCGTCACCCGTGACAGCAGTTCGTTTATGATTTCTGAGTCCCTTGGGGCTGTTTGGGCTTTCCAATCCATGCATCACCAGTGAAAACAGCTCGTTGATGATTTCTGAGTCCCTAGTGGCTGTTTGGGCTGTCAAATCCACGCGTCACCCGTGACAGCAGTTCGTTGATGATTTTTGAGTCCCTATGGGGTGTGTGGGCTGTCGAATCCAGGCGTCACCCGTGACTGTATTTGGTTGATGATTTCTGAGTCTCTTGGGGCTGTTTGGGCTGTCCAATCCATGCGTCACCCGTGAGAGCAGCTCGCTGACGTTCTCTAAGTCCCTAGGGGCTGTTTGGGCTGTTTAATCCACGGGTCACCCGTGACAGCAGTTCGTTGATGATTTCTGAGTCCCTAGGGGCTTTTTGGGCTGTCGAATCCACGCGTCACCCGTGACAGCATTTCGTTTATGATTTCTGTGTCCCTATGGGGTGTGTGGGCTCTCGAATCCAAAAGTCAACCGTGACTGCAGTTCGTTGATGATTTCTAAGTTCCTAGTGGCTGTGTGGGCTGTCGAATCCACGCGTCACCCGTGACAGCAGTTCGTTGATGATTTCTGAGTCCTTATGGGGTGTGGGGCTGTCGAATCCAGACGTCATCCGTGACTGCAGTTGGTTGATCATTTCTGAGTCCCTAGGGGCTGTTTGGGCTGTCGAATCCACGCGTCACCCGTGACAGCAGTTCGTTGATGATTTCTGAGTCCCTAGGGGCTGTTTGGGCTGTCGAATCCACGCGTCCCCGTGACAGCAGTTCGTTGATGATTTTTGAGTCCCTAGGGGCTCTTTGGGCTCTCGAATCCAGGCGTCACCCGTGACAGCAGTTCGTTTATGATTTCTGTGTCCCTACGGGGTGTGTGGGCTGTCGAATCCACGCGTCGCCCGTGACAGCAGTTTGTTTATGATTTCTGTGTCCCTATGGGGTGTGTGGGCTGTCGAATCCAAGCGTCACCCGTGACAGCAGTTCGTTTATGATTTCTGAGTCCCTTGGGGCTGTTTGGGCTGTCCAATCCATGCATCACCAGTGAAAACAGCTCGTTGATGATTTCTGAGTCCCTAGTGGCTGTTTGGGCTGTCAAATCCACGCGTCACCCGTGACAGCAGTTCGTTGATGATTTTTGAGTCCCTATGGGGTGTGTGGGCTGTCGAATCCAGGCGTCACCCGTGACTGTATTTGGTTGATGATTTCTGAGTCTCTTGGGGCTGTTTGGGCTGTCCAATCCATGCGTCACCCGTGAGAGCAGCTCGCTGACGATTTCTGAGTCCCTAGGGGCTGTTTGGGCTGTTTAATCCACGGGTCACCCGTGACAGCAGTTCGTTGATGATTTCTGAGTCCCTAGGGGTTGTTTGTGCTGTCGAATCCACGCGTCACCCCTGACAGCAGTTGGTTGATGATTTCTCAGTCCCTATGGGCTGTTTAGGCAGTCAAATCCAGGCGACACCCGTGACAGCAGTTCGTTTATGATTTCTGTGTCCCTATGGGGTGTGTGGGCTCTCGAATCCAAAAGTCAACCGTGACTGCAGTTCGTTGATAATTTCTAAGTTCCTAGTGGCTGTTTGGGCTGTCGAATCCACACGTCACCCGTGACAGCAGTTCGTTGATGATTTCTGAGTTCCTAGGGGCTGTTTGGGTTGCCTAATCCACGGGTCACCCGTGACAGCAGTTCCTTGATCATTTCTGAGTCCCTAGGGGCTGTTTGTGCTGTCGAATCCACGCGTTACCCCTGACAGCAGTTCGTTGATGATTTCTCAGTCCCTATGGGCTGTTTGGGCTGTCGAATCCAGCCGTCACCCGTGACAGCAGTTCGTTTATGATTTTTCTGTCCCCATGGGGTGTGTGGGCTGTCCAATCCACGCGTCGCCGTGACAGCAGTTGGTTGATGATTTCTGAGTCCGTAGGGGCTGTTTGGGCTGTCGAATCCACGCGTCCCCGTGACCGCAGTTCGTTGATGATTTCTGAGTCCCTAGGGGCTCTTTGGGCTGTCGAATCCACGCGTCACCCGTGACAGCAGTTCGTTTATGATTTCTGTGTCCTTAGGGGGTGTGTGGGCTGTCGAATCCAAGCGTCACCCGTGACTGCAGTGGTTGATGATTTCTGAGTCCCTTGGGGCTGGTTGGGCTGTCCAATCCATGCATCACTAGTGAAAACAGCTCGTTGATGATTTCTGAGTCCCTTGGGGCTGTTTGGGCTGTCCAATCCATGCGTCACCCGTGACAGCAGCTCGCTGATGATTTCTGAGTCCCTAGGGGCTGTTTGGGCTGTTTAATCCACGGGTCACCCGTGACAGCAGTTCGTTGATGATTTCTGAGTCCCTAGGGGCTGTTTGGGCTGTCGAATCCACGCGTCCCCGTGACAGCAGTTCGTTGATGATTTTTGAGTCCCTAGGGGCTCTTTGGGCTGTCGAATCCACGCGTCCCCGTGATAGCAGTTCGTTGATGATTTTTGAGTCCCTAGGGGCTCTTTGGGCTATCGAATCCACGCGTCACCCGTGACAGCAGTTCGTTTATGATTTCTGTGTCCCTATGGGGTGTGTGGGCTGTCGAATCCAAGCGTCACCCGTGACTGCAGTTCGTTGATGATTTCTAAGTTCCTAGTGGCTGTTTGGGCTGTCGAATATACGCGTCACCCGTGACAGTAGTTCGTTGATGATTTCTGAGTCCCTATGGGGTGTGGGGCTGTTGAATCCAGACGTCATCCGTGACTGCAGTTGGTTGATCATTTCTGAGTCCGTAGGGGCTGTTTGGGCTGTCGAATCCAGGCGTCACCCGTGACAGCAGTTCGTTTATGATTTCTGAGTCCCTTGGGGCTGTTTGGGCTGTCCAATCCATGCATCACCAGTGAAAACAGCTCGTTGATGATTTCTGAGTCCCTAGTGGCTGTTTGGGTTGTCGAATCCAGATGTCATCCGTGACTGCAGTTGGTTGATCATTTCTGAGTCCCTAGGGGCTGTGTGGGCTGTCGAATTCAGGCGTCACCCGTGACAGCAGTTCGTTTATGATTTCTGTGTCCCTACGGGGTGTGTGGGCTGTCGAATCCACGCGTCGCCCGTGACAGCAGTCTGTTTATGATTTCTGTGTCCCTATGGGGTGTGTGGGCTGTCGAATCCACGCGTCACCCGTGACAGCAGGTCGTTTATGATTTCTGAGTCCCTTGGGGCTGTTTGGGCTGTCCAATCCATGCATCACCAGTGAAAACAGCTCGTTGATGATTTCTGAGTCCCTAGTGGCTGTTTGGGCTGTCAAATCCATGCGTCACCCGTGACAGCAGTTCGTTGATGATTTTTGAGTCATTATGGGGTGTGTGGGCTGTCGAATCCAGGCGTCACCCGTGACTGTATTTGGTTGATGATTCTGAGTCTCTTGGGGCTGTTTGGGCTGTCCAATCCATGCGTCACCCGTGAGAGCAGCTCGCTGACGATTTCTGAGTCCCTAGGTGCTGTTTGGGCTGTTTAATCCACGGGTCACCCGTGACAGCAGTTCGTTGATGATTTCTGAGTCCCTAGGGGCTGTTTGTGCTGTCGAATCCACGCGTCACCCCTGACAGCAGTTGGTTGATGATTTCTCAGTCCCTATGGGCTGTTTGGGCTGTCGAATCCATCCGTCACCCGTGACAGCAGTTCGTTTATGATTTCTGTGTCCCCATGGGGTGTGTGGGCTGTCAAATCCAAGCGTCACCCGTGACTGCAGTGGTTGATGATTTCTGAGTCCCTTGGGGCTGGTTGGGCTGTCCAATCCATGCATCACTAGTGAAAACAGCTCGTTGATGATTTCTGAGTCCCTTGGGGCTGTTTGGGCTGTCGAATCCAGGCGTCACCCGTGCCAGCAGTTCGTTGATGATTTCTGAGTCCCTAGGGGCTGTTTGTGCTGTCGAATCCACACGTCACCCCTAACAGCAGTTGGGTGATGATTTCTCAGTCCCTATGGGCTGTTTGGGCTGTCAAATCCAGGCGTCACCCGTGACAGCAGTTCGTTTATGGTCTCTGTGTCCCTATGGGGTGTGTGGGCTGTCGAATCCTAAAGTCACCCGTGACTGCAGTTCGTTGATGATTTATAAGTTCCTAGTGGCTGTTTGGGCTGTCGAATCCACGCGTCACCCGTGACAGTAGTTCGTTGATGATTTCTGAGTCCCGATGGGGTGTGGGGCAGTCGAATCCAGGCGTCATCCGTGACTGCAGTTGGTTGATCATTTCTGAGTCCCAAGAGGCTATTTGGGCTGTCGAATCGACGCGTCGCCCGTGACAGCAGTTCGTTGATGATTTCTGAGTCCCTAGGGGCTGTTTGGGCTGTCGAATCCACGCGTCCCCCGCGACAGCAGTTCGTTGATTATTTCTGAGTCCCTATGGGCTGTTTGTGCTGTCGAATCCACGCGTCACCCGCGACAGCAGTTCGTTGATGATTTCTGAATCCCTATGGGCTGTTTGTGCTGTCGAATCCACGCGTCACCCCAGACAGCAGTTCGTTGATGATTTCTGAGTCCCTAGGGGCTGTTTGGGCTGTCGAATCCACGCGTCACCCGTGAGAGCAGTTCGTTGATGATTTCTGAGTCCCTAGGGCTGTTTGGGCTGTCGAATGCACGCGTCCCCGTGACACCAGTTAGTTGATGATTTCTGAGTCCCTAGGGGCTGTTTGGGCTGTCCAATTCACGCGTCACCCCTGAAAGCAGTTCGTTGATGATTTCTGAGTTCCTAGGGGCTGTTTGGGCTGTCTAATCCACGGGTCACCCGTGACAGCAGTTCGTTGATAATTTTTGAGTCCCTAGGGGCTGTTTGTGCTGTCGAATCCACGTGTCGCCCCTAACAGCAGTTCGTTGATGATTTATGAGTCCCTATGGGCTGTTTGGGCTGTCGAATCCAGGCGTCACCTGTGACAGCAGTTCGTTTATGATTTTTGTGTCCCTATGGGGTGTGTGGGCTGTCAAATCCACGTGTCGCGCTGTGACAGCAGTTCGTTGATGATTTTTGAGTCCCTATGGGGTGTGGGGCTGTCTAATCCAGGCGTCATCCGTGACTGCAGTTGGTTGATCATTTCTGAGTCCCTAAGGGCTGTTTGAGCTGTCCAATTCACGCGTCACCCATGAAAGCAGTTCGTTGATGATTTCTGAGTTCCTAGGGGCTGTTTGGGCTGTCTAATCCACGGGTCACGCATGACAGCAGTTCGTTGATAATTTCTGAGTCCCTAGGGGCTGTTTGTGCTGTCGAATCCAGGCGTCACCCGTGACAGCAGTTCGTTTATGATTTCTCAGTCCCTATGGGGTGTGGGGCTGCCCAATCCACGCGTCACCCGTGACAGCAGTTCGTTGATGATTTCAGAGTCCCTAGGGGCTGTTTGGGCTGTCGAATCCAGGCGTCACCCGTGACAGCAGTTCGTTTATGATTTCTGTGTCCCTACGGGGTGTATGGGCTGTCAAATCCATGCGTCACCCGTGACTGCAGTTGGTTGATGATTTCTGAGTCCCTTGGGGCTGTTTGGGCTGTCCAATCCATGCATCACCAGTGAAAACAGCTCGTTGATGATTTCTGAGTCCCTAGTGGCTGTTTGGGCTGTCGAATCCACGCGTCACCCGTGACAGCAGTTCGTTGATGGTTTCTGAGTTCCTAGGGGCTGTTTGGGCTGTCTAATCCACGGGTCGCCCGTGACAGCAGTTCGTTGATGATTTCTGAGTCCCTAGGGGCTGTTTGGGCTGTCCAATTCACGCGTCACCCATGAAAGCAATTCGTTGATGATTTCTGTGTCCCTATGGGGTGTGTGGGCTGTCGAATCCAAGCGTCACCCGTGACTGCAGTTGGTTGATGATTTCTCAGTCCCTATGGGCTGTTTGGGTTGTCGAATCCAGGCGTCACCCGTGACAGCAGTTCGTTTATGATTTTTGTGTCCCTATGGGGTGTGTGGGCTGTCAAATCCACGCGTCGCCCGTGACAGCAGTTCGTTGATGATTTCTGAGTCCTTAGGGGCTGTTTGGGCTGTCGAATCCACGCGTCCCCGTGACCGCAGTTCGTTGATGATTTCTGAGTCCCTAGGGGCTCTTTGGGCTGTCTAATCCACGCGTCACCCGTGACAGCACTTCGTTGATGATTTCTGAGTCCCTAGGGGCTGTTTGGGCTGTCCAATTCACTCGTCACCCGCGACAGCAGTTCGTTGATGATTTCTGAGTCCCTATGGGCTGTTTGTGCTGTCGAATCCACGCGTCACCCGTGACAGCAGTTCGTTGATGATTTCTGAGTCCCTAGGGGCTGTTTGGGCTGTCGAATCCAGGCGTCACCCGTGACAGCAGTTCGTTTATGATTTCTGTGTCCCTATGGGGTGTGTGGGCTGTCGAATCCAAAAGTCACCCGTGACTGCAGTTCGTTGATGATCTCTGAGTCCCTAGGGGCTGTTTGGGCTGTTGAATCCATGCGTCACCCGTGCGAGCAGTTCGTTGATGATTTTTGAGTCCCTAGGGGCTGTTTGGGCTGTTGAATCCATGCGTCACCCGTGCGAGCAGTTCGTTGATGATGTCTGAGTCCCTAGGGGCTGTTTGGGCTGTCGAATCGACGCGTCACCCGTGACAGCAGTTCGTTGATGATCTCTGAGTCCCTAGGGGCTGTTTGGGCTGTCGAATCCACGCGTCACCCGTGCGAGCAGTTCGTTGATGATTTCTGAGTCCCAAGGGGCTGTTTG
>Ga0325402_1005857_pt1 | contig 11558 bp, 8 predicted proteins | sample PopdelMetagenome_22_FD_207212 | JGI IMG/M metagenome (GOLD analysis project Ga0325402, IMG submission 207212) | Populus deltoides microbial communities from Bellville, Georgia, United States - Xylem-PdKOR-R3 | ecosystem: Host-associated > Plants > Phyllosphere > Stem > Wood/Secondary xylem...
AATCTTCTCCAAGAATGGCACAACAAATATAACAACTAATGAATTAACTTTTCAAGTATTATTCATCATTATACCACTCTCCAAGAACTGAATTGGCATAGGACAAGGTATATAAATACCTTAGGTCACCAAGTAAATATTCAGATAATTCAGGTTCATTCAAGAACTACACACACCAATTCATTCAACTATCACACACTCCTTATGATCTTCATTTTATTTTCCTTTCATGTATAATATTTTTTTCTTCTATATTTATTGACTTGAGTATTTGAGGGTCTATTATTCTGATAGGAAACTTGTTTTGTAGGAACAACTAAGCTTAGAAATGGAGTCTATATTCAAGCCCACACACTTCAGCTAAAAACACAACTATGGAAAACCTAATCCAATCCTAAAGTTTTTATGACTTCATAGAGAGTATATACAATTGTGTTTTTGTATTATAATGCCAATTGTGTAAGTTTACATAGTATATTTAAGTTTTTATATCTACAAATACAAAATTAATTAACATAATCTCAAGCATCAATTGGTGATTTTGAAGTATAATTAAGATACTTCTAAAGATCAATTAGTAATTTTAAATATTATATATAAACTTATATCAAGTTACTAACGTTACAATATACTTTACATTAGTATAATCTATTTTTGACATGATAAGAGGTTATATTTAAATTGTGATTAAAAATTAAAATTTGAGTATTAAGGATGTGAGAAAGATATTGAAGCGTAAAATATTATAATGTTTGATATGTACGTAAAAATTATATGCATTGATGAGATTTAATTTATGTTAAATTAAAACTAACATTAAAAATAAAATAACAAATAATATATTATGGCTGGATTCGTTCATTCATTGGATATGTGTAAAACTAAGGAAAGATGAAAGTTGGATTCCAAGTATTAATGGCATAAACTTCATTTTTTTTCTTTTTTAAAAGATTTTGTTTCACTGCTTTCCTAATTTTTTTTAGATTAACATATTTAATAAAAATGGAAAGACAACATATGTGAAATTGTTTTTTGAAAAATAACATAGTTTGATACAAATCTCACTCAGATGTGGTATTTTAAAATATCATACTTGGAAAGTGCGGTATCTTAGTTTTAGGAGAGAGGAGAGATAAAAGAGTAGAGAAAATAAAAGAAAAAAAAATGAGATCTCAAAAACATATCGAAACTGTGATGATGACATCCTTAATACTCTTGGAAAAATCTCGATAAGATGAATCTAACAACATTAAAGAAGGTTACCAATGGTGACCAGAGTTGTCACATTTGCTATACAAAGGCAAGTGAGCAACTCACTATCTTTTATCACCATTAGTAACTTTTATTGGTATCGTTGGATTCGTCTAATCAAGATATTTTTTTTTATGATATTGGAGGTGTCATTATCAAAGCTTTAATATGACTCCAGGTCTCATTTATTTTTTCTTCTTTTTTTCTCTCTCTTTTCTAAAATTAAAATGCCACACTTTCTAAATATGGTATTTTAAATATTACACTTGATTTTTATGAAATTATGTTATTTTTTATTTATTTTTTCTCTGATGCTAATTTGCCATTACTTTTTTTAGAACCATGTTGAAAAGGAAAAATACCCCCCACTCTCACATTTTAACTAATGACCTCTATTTAGAGGTTAACTGCCAGGTAAATGTCGACCTCTTAACTTTTCTCATTTCTAAAAAGTTATCAAATAAAATCAATAAGGGGTTAAATATTTTCTTTAAATTAAATCCAAAAACAACTCAAGGAATTCTCAATAGTATGTACAAATTCTGAAGTTGCTGAGGTGGACCAAAAGAGGTTGAAATAGTGGCAATAATGGCGGTGCATGCAAGCCACATACTGGAGAGGGCTGTCATAGTTGGCGCAGCGTTTCACCTGCCATGTAAGGCTGGGAGGCACGTGGACTAGCCCGTTAGGTGCGCCTCTTCCCCCTTTTCATTCCTATATTGGTGGTGTTACCCACCACCACTTATGGAGGGAAATTAAAGTAGCTAAAGTTTTGGTCTTTGTGTTTCTCTCTCTACTATTTTTTTTTTCCATATCTGCTCATACAAAGGTCATTAGTTACATTGTTTATATGATTATGTAGTACTCATCAAGAAGAGAAAAATAATGGTGGCGGTGCCTTGTTTAGAGGTCAAAAGAGAGATACATAAAGGAGAGAAGTTTCAGTGGCAGTTTTTCTCTCTCCTTGATTTCTAATGATGCAAAAAACTTCAATTGATGGAGGGGTTTTGTATGAGGTTTAGAGACAAAGAGAATGGTGGTTGTCTTTTCAAAAATAGAGGTTGAAAGAGAAATCAATGAGAAAATTTTTGATGGAGAGAGGTTGTTTGGTTGTCGATAATGCTACTGTTTTGTTGTGGGCTTCAACAATGGTGGTTGCGGATGGTGCTAGTGTGGAGGGAGGATATGATGGCTAGGGTTTACTTGGCTCTTCTTCTTCTTCTTCTTCTTTTTGAAGAAAGGTGAGAAAAGATGAATAATGTTCTTTCTCCCTCTCCCTCTCTCTTTCTAGTTTTTATGCACAAACCATCTCTCCCTCTTCGGGGGTTAATTTTTTTTTCAATGATGGCTAAGGTTTCTCTTCTTTTTCCCTTCTCATTTTCTCCCAATTACTTGTTGAGCAAGTAATCAAATCACTTTAGTCCCTCTTTTCTTGTTTTGTGTTTTAGTCATCGCTTCTTTTTTAATTTAATTTTTAATTTTTTAATTTTTCTTTTTTTTTAGAAAATATGTCAATAAAAAAAATAAAGGGAGGGGGGGTAAATGGTTGAAATGCATCAAAAACACATTTTCTCATGATCTTTTATATATATAACCACACTGTAATTAAAAGATTCTCTGTGGATACTGAGAAAAAGGCTTTTACAACATATACATTTTTCTACTTCTAAAAATCTTAGAAACGAATTAAATTAAACTCACTATATAAGGCAGCTTCTAGTTTTAAATTAAACGGATTAAATCTTAGAAGTGGAAAGATGATTCGTCTCTATTATTAACCATTTAGAAGCAAAAGGTGTTGTCAATTTTATAGTTTTTGATGAAAAATTAAAATATTGTCACTTGAAATCTTATATATGTGATCATTTGAGAACCTAAATCGTATATTTAATTGAACTTAACGAACTAAAAAATCAAATATAAAATTAAAACAAAGTTAATGATTGAATTTGAAATATATTAATCCTACGTGTGTAATTGAAAAATAAAATTCCAAAATAAATTGATAGAAACTCGTATACTTTTATAAGGTAAAGGGAAATTTAATATTTTTTAAACTCTCAACTTACCCCTAAGTAGGGCACGACTTCATTTTTTATTTTTGGTACTGTAAGGGATCTGTTGCTCATGCTCCATGAATTACGAACAATTCGAGTCAATGTGACAATGGTTTTCGTCCTCTCGTTTTAACTGTAGGTTAGGCTTTCACTTTCTACTTGATTGTGAAGGTGATATCACTAAACAGATAGAAGTGGTGATCAAGAGTTAAAGACCACTTCTCATCGGCAGTTCAGCTCATCGAGAATTGAACATTGGTTGGAAAAGATGATACACCAGTGACAGCACACCTTAATTTTTGTGGGGACAAGAAAGTGTTACAAGATTATACGATGCAAGATTGCAGAATCCTTGTAAGACCCTACATGTATATAGCTAGTTCTTGTCAGAAGGAGCCTCTGCTATGCATTTTATGGGGCAGCACTATGACCCTTACGAATGCCTGTGAATCGATCTTTTTTATGGATGGTCAGCTTTACGCGTTCTATTAATTCGTTTCCAGCTAGTTCATTTCTATCATATCTCACCAAAAAATCCTTGCTTTGCGACTTGAGATGATATCTTAAGACTTCATTCCAGATTCTATCAAATTAGTGATCATGCTAACCCAAAACAAAAACAAGAAGATGATCATATGTTAACCAAGTAGTTGCATGCGAGTGACAGTACTGTACTTATATTTTTACTTAAGAGGGAGGCTCTCATTCATTGGCAATGCCTACTGGTGTAGGGAGATTCCAAAAATCAAACACATACCCAATTTACGTGGTTCGGCAACTTATCTACTTCATGAAGGTACTAGTTTGTATTAATCAATCAAAGAAACAATACAAACAAAGAGGAGGAGAAAAATCTTCTCAACTCAACTCTACTCACTCAAGCTCTCTCTATTCTTCTGCTTTCGTTCTCTGTATTCTCTACACAACTCCTCAATTCTTCAATATGTCTAATTATAGACAGAGCAGGGGGCAAGAAATCATGGCCATCATGAACTCCTACCTTGTGCTAGTGGGATGAGTTGTTCCCACCATGTGCTTCCACTTTATGCCAAGTGGGAGATGAATTGTTCCCACTAGCATAAAGTGGAGGTGGGGCATTGTTTGTCTCCACTTAACAATTTCTCACTTAGAGACAACAATGAAATTATCTTTCATCCTTGAAGACCAACTGAAGTTTTACACAACTTCAGTTTATCAAGCGTAACTCCTTTGGTTAACATGTCAGCTGGATTCTTGCTTCCACAGACCTTTTCTAGCATTAGTTGCTCATCGTCCAGTAATTGTCGGATGAAGTGATATTTGATCTGAATATGTTTAGTCCTGGAGTGAAATGCTGGATTCTTGGCAAGGAAGATTGCACTCTAATTGTCGATATACAAAATACCCTTTCCATTCATCTTGCCCAATTCTTTCAAGAAACTCTGCAACCATACGATCTCCTTTGCAGATTCTGAGACTGCAACATATTCAGCTTCTGTTGTTAAAAGAACGACGATCTTTTATAAGGTAGAACTCCAGGAAACAGCAGTACCTCCTGAGTATATACATATCTTGTAGTGTTCTTTTTGCTATCAACAACTCTTGCTAGATCAGCGTTTACAAAACCTTCAAGTTTCAAACCACCAGCTGTGAAGGTAAGACAAGTCTCCGAGGAACCTTTTAAGTACCTCATGATCCATTTTACCGCCTCCCAATGATGCTTTCCAGGATTGCTCATCTATCGGCTTACAACTCCCACTGCATGGGCAATGTCTAGTTTGGTACAGACCATAGCATACATCAAAGAACCGATAGTTGAGGCGTATGGAATCTTATCCATGTATCCACATTCTTGCTCAGTTTTTAGTGACTAGTTTTTACTGAGCTTGAAATGATTCCCCAAAGGTGTACTTACTGGTTTAGCATTATCCATACTAAACCTGCTGAGAACCTTCTTGACATACTCTGTTTGTGAAAGCTTTAGTATGCCTTTGTCTTTATCTCTGATGATTCTCATGCCAAGTATTTGTTTAGCAGCTCCCAGATCCTTCATTTCAAACTGTTTTGACAATTGTTGTTTCAGCTTGTCAATCTCCTCAATGCTGGATCCTGTAATCAACATATCATCCACATATAATAGTAGAATGATGTAGGAGTTATCAAAATATTTGACATAACAACAATGATCAGCCTGGCATCTTGTGTATCCTGAACTACACATGAAGTTGTCAAACTTCTTGTACCACTGTCTTGGAGTTTGCTTCAAACCGTATAGGCTTTTCTTTAGCTTGCAGACTTGGTTCTCCTTTCCTTGTATTGCAAACCCCTCTGGTTGTTGTATGTAAATATCTTCCTCCAATTCACCATGAAGAAATGTTGTTTTTACATCTAATTGTTCAAGATGTAAATTTTTTACTGCTACTATCCCCAGAACAACTCTGATTGTTGTGAGCTTCACAACTGGAGAAAATATCTCAGAGTAGTCAATCCCTTCCTTTTGTTGAAACCCTTTTACAACAAGTCTTGCCTTGAATCGTTTGCTTCCGTCATGCTCAGTCTTTACTCTATAAACCCACTTGTTTTGCAAAGCCTTCTTTCCTTCAGGTAGTGTGGTTAGCTCCCAGGTCTTGTTCTTCAGCAATGAACTCATCTCATCCTTCATGGCCAACTCCCACTTGCTTGAGTTTCCATCTTGTAAGGATTCTTCATAACTTAGCGGCTCACCACCATCTATTAGTAAAATATAATTCAGTAGAAGTGTGAACCGTTGTGGGGGCTTTATAGTCCTTGAAGACCTGCGAACATAAACAATTGGTTCACTTGGCTCCACATCTTCTTGTGTAGTAATGGGTACAGATGTGTTTGAATCTTCTTGTAAAGACTCTTGAGTTTTGTTCTGCTCGGTAACATCGGGAAACCCTTCTAATCTTATGAATTCATATTTTTGTGGACTTGTATCTGAATCAGCCATATCTGTTTATACACCTGATCTGTCTTTGTACATAACTTTCTCATTGAAGATCATGTTCCTGCTTCTGATAATCTTTCTGTTCTGATCATCCCAGAACCGAAACCCAAATTCTTTATCTCCATAGCTAATGAAGAAACATTTCTTAGATTTAACATCTAACTTGTTGCGAGCATCAGAATTATAAACATAGGAAACACACCCAAAGATCTTTAGATGGGAGAGTTGTACGTCTTTTCCTCTCCATACTTCCTCGGGTAATCTGAATTCCAAAGGAACTGATGGTCCACAGTTGATCAAGTAAACTGCAATGTGAACTGCATCGGCCCAAAATGTTTGAGGTAACCCTGAATGCAACCTCATGCTTCTAGCTCGTTCATTGATGGTCCTGTTCATCCGTTCAGCAGTGCCATTCTGTTGCGGTGTGCCTGGAACGGTCTTTTCCATTCTGATACCATTAACAACACAATACTATTTGAAACCTCCATCAATGTATTCTCATCCATTATCAGATCTCAAGCATTTCAATTTCAAACCTGATTCGGTCTCAACCATAACCTTCCACTTCTTGAATGTTTCAAACACATCAGATTTATTTTTCAGAAAGTAGACCCATACCTTTCTGCTGAAATCATCAATGAAAGTCACATAATACCGAGAACCTCCAAGAGATGCTACTGGAGACGGTCCCCATAAATTTGTGTGCACCAATTCTAGCTTTCTTGGTCTTAAGGTCCTACCAACCTTTAAGAAACTGATCTTCTTCTGTTTTCCAAGAACACAGCTTTCACAAATGTTTAGATCAATATTTTTAAGCTCTGGCAACTTTCCCTTCGACTGAAGTATCTTCATCCTCTTTTGACTCATATGGCCGAGTCTACAGTGCCATAGCTATGCTTGATTTTCTGCTTCAGTAGAGGCAATAATGTCTGCAAATCTTGTGGTCATATACAGGGTGCCGGTTTTCTTTCCACGAGCCAAAACCATTGCTCCCTTTGATACCTTCCACATACCTCCAGAAAAAAGGATTGAATGACCACTATCATCAAGTTATCCGACTGAGATCAACTTCTTCTTTAGTCCAGGAACATGCCTTACATTTTGCAAGTTCCATATAGATCCATTCATTGTCTTGATTTGCACATCTTCTATACCCACAATATCCATTGGTTGTCCATCAACCAGATAGACTACACCGTGATCTCCAGCAACATAGTTTTGCATCATCTCAGGTGTGGTGTACAGTGGAATGAAGCACCAAAATCAAGAATCCAATCATCAATTGGACTTTGTACAGCAAGAATTAAAGCATCTTGTACCTCATCTGTAGTAACATTTGCAGAGTCAGCTTTAGGTTTTTTCGGTTTTGTGCAATTCCTCATGAAATGACCAGGTTTGCCACAATTCCAACATTCAACCTGCTTTCTAGGTTCCAACTTGCTTTTACTTCTGTATCTTGATTTTGATCTGCCTCTGGATAAACCTCTATCCTGTCTCCTCCCTCGAGTGTTGATGTTGAGAGCTGATCCTGAACTTGAACTTTCACTTGAGTCTTTTCTTCGTACTTCTTCAACCAAAATCAAGTCTCGGATGTCATCATATTTCAGTTTGGATTTTCCAGCTGAGTTACTCACTGTTGTCCTCATACCTTCCCAACTGCTTGGAAGTGAAGCTAGCAAAATGAGTGCACAAATCTCATCATCAAACTCAATCTCAACAGATGACAATTGATTTATGATAGTATTAAAGTTATTGAGATGTTGTGTGACAGAGGTGCCTACTGTCATCTTCAAGTTGAACAACTTCTTCATCAAGTGCACTTTATTATTTGTCGATGGCTTCTTATACATCCCAGACAAGGCTTCCATTAGTCTTGCAGTGGATCTTTCTTTTGTAACATTGTGAGCAACTCTTCTTGATAAGGATAACCGGATAATACCCAAAACTTGTCTACCAAGAAGTAGCCAATCTTCTTCTTGCATATTCTCTGGTTTGCTCCCCAGTAGAGAAAGATGAAGTTTCTTCCCATATAGATAGTCTTTAATTTGCATTTTTCAATTCCAGCAGCCTTTATTTCATCTGCCATTTTTAATACATCTCGGATTTGAATCTGTCAAATCTGACTTTACAGATGTGTCCGGAATGGCCAAAAATATTAGAAACGACACTAAGATCACCTAAATCGGACTTCGGATGACTCAGATCTTATCAATCAAAGTTTTGGGTCAACAGACGGTGCAGATGAAGCCGCGTGTCAGGCCAAAATAATGTCTACGAAGCACTGAATCATAACCCAAAGTGATGACGTTTTTAGATAACGTGGCATCCGCGTAATCAATATGGGCCCACCTTTGATGACGTGGCAAATACACACGTAATTATTGTTGATGGGTCAGTGCTGACGTGTCTTGCTGACTGGACTGATGACTGTGCAGAATTGCTGGCGTGGCTGATAACTTGGCAGGTCAACCCGGTTCAGTTGCAGGAATTCGGGCGAAAAAGACGCGTGGGGCGCATGGTGCGCGTCGGGGCACGTAGGCAGTGCTGTCGTCGGCGCGTGTGGGCACGTGGGGGCATGCAGGACGTTCATTTTTCACCGGGTTTTCACCAGTGGATTTCGCTTGTCTTCCTCTACACGATGGTATGTTCAGAAACACGTTTGGAGAACTTTGATTTCTGAATTTGGATCAAACACCCTCTTTTTCAAGAACAAGCTCTGATACCAGTTGTAGGGAGATTCCAGAAATCAAATACACACACAATTTATGTGGTTCGGCAACTTGCCTACTCCACGAAGCCACTGGTTTGTATTAATCAATCAAAGAAACAATACAAACAAAGAAGAGGAGAAAACTCTTCTCAACTCAACTCTACTCACTCAAACTCTCTCTATTCTTCTGCTCTCATTCTCTATATTCTCTACACAACTCATCAGCTCTTCAATATGTCTAATTATAGACAAAGCAGGGGGCAAGAAATCATGGCCATCATAAACTCCTACCTTGTGCTAGTGGGATAAGTTGTTCCCACCATGTAATTCCACTTTATATCAAGTGAAAAATGAGTTGTTCCCACTAGTATAAAATAGAGATGGGGCATTGTTTGTCTCCACTTAACAACAACTGGCTATCAGTTTGTGATTATACAGGGGCATGTGTCTTGAACCAAATTCCGCAGTTCAAGTGATTTGTGTCCATACGTGAGCACAGGAAGTTCAATATTCCAGGGCCCTCTTCCCCCTGTCTTTTCAATGATGGCTAAAATGATTGTCTGTAAAGCGGATGATAATTGCTAACACCGTAAGGGTTCACGCGCGGGTGCGACCATAACAAGACAGGACTTGATTTCGTGAGCTTAGCGTATGGGCTCAGTTCAAAGGCATGCATGATCATCATCTGTAAAGACACCGATCACCATTTGATGTGAATTGCACAGGTTATCATAGCCCCCACCACCAATAATTCCGGTCTCCTAACCGCTTCTTGCAGAACCCACAAATAAAGCCGTGATAAGGTTGTCTTGTTCCTAGTTCTTGGTGGTGAAAAAGAACGAAAGGCAAACAATTTTGTTGCATCCGTACCTTCAGAAACCAAATTGGCATTGACATTATGTATTTAAAATACCGAGTATTGGATAAATAGAATGGTGAATGAGGAATTAGGCATTATCCTGTCTTCGTTGATTATATTTAAAATGAATCTAAAGAGCACAATCAATGGTGGATTTTGTAGGATCATGCTAACTTAACCCAGGTGTACTTACAAAGATACAGAAGAATGAATCTCGAAACCCAACAAAAAGTTTTAAGAAATGATAATTTATGAAAATAAAGTCATATGGATGAAAACAAGAACTATATATATATATTATTCTTTTATCATTCCAAGTAGCTAACATTCTTATGTTGAATTTGAGGATGTCGTTCTAACTTCGTTAACATTCAGCCACTAACCACTTCTCATCAAAGGTTGGAATTGTTCTGACTGGGATCCTATACTGCGTACTTTTTATGCCAATTGGATTCTTAAATATAATGTGGTTAGTTGACTATTAGTAAACCCCATCTTAGATTGGGTGAGGATTGCTTCCTCTGTTGTTTCAAAAACCTAAAAAAAAAAAAATTCTCCATCTTCTGGATACAGTAATGGAAATGGTGGTGTGTGGCTTTGAAACAAAAGGGAAATTATGGCTATCCAACTCCATTCTTACACCACCAAAACAACAGCTTTTCAACCAAATTTACAGTCGTTGCTTCAAATCTCTTTCAGGTATCTCCAATCCAACTATTTTTATTTTGCATTCAAATGTGTCTATTTGGGAGGGAGAGAGAGAGAGCTCGATGTGCGGTGGAGAGAATAGGGGTTGTGGGTTTTGACGGAGACAGGTTGTGGTGGCCATGGCTGTTATGGGTTGACGCTACTAAAGTGAATATTAAATTCTACTCTCTAGGTTTCTATTGATGTGATGGTCTTGTACAAACGAATCAACGGAAGATCAGTGCAAAGGCTTTGGTGAGGAGGTGGATATTTTCAATTTTTTTTTATATAATAAAGAGAAAATAAATTGATGAGATATTTTTTATATTATATAAAAATTAGGTGATGATAATATTTTTTTCATTTCAAGTTGGGTGGAATTTTTTTATTAAAATATGTTTGTTTTAGCGTTTCAAAAATGCTTTAAAAAAATTGAAATTTTTTTAATTTTTTCTTGAATTCAGATTAATATTTTTTTTTATGTTTGTGTATTATTTTGATGTGATGATATAAAAAAATCAATGCTAAAAAATAAAAAAAATATTATCTCAATATATTTTTAAAACAATATTTAAAAAAATAGTACTGTAAATATAAACTCATTATACTGTGGACCACACTATAGATACAGAGTGTTTGCACTATGAACGACACTGTAACACTCGTTGGGCGTTCTCTTTTCTGTTAATTAGTCAAAAAGTATTGCTTCGAGCTAGATCCACTGATCTTAGGTCTGGCTTGGCAGCCAAACCAAACGTTATTCGATATGGTTTTGAGCCACACCCACCGATCTTGGGTTTTGCTGGGCAGCCAGATCTAACACTATTAGGTTCTGCTGGGCCACCAGATATTATAAATTTTATTTTTTGCCTTTTAGATTTTTTTTCTTTTCTTTTAATTAATTTTTTTCATACGGTAAAGAGGGAATAAATTGATGTGACTTTTTTTTATATTATACAAAAGTTGGGTGATGATAATTTTTTTTATCATTTCAAGCTGGGTTGAATTTTCTTATTAAAGCATGTTTGTTTTTGCATTTCAAAAATA
>Ga0325402_1005858_pt1 | contig 11557 bp, 8 predicted proteins | sample PopdelMetagenome_22_FD_207212 | JGI IMG/M metagenome (GOLD analysis project Ga0325402, IMG submission 207212) | Populus deltoides microbial communities from Bellville, Georgia, United States - Xylem-PdKOR-R3 | ecosystem: Host-associated > Plants > Phyllosphere > Stem > Wood/Secondary xylem...
TTTTTTTTTATAACTAAAAATTCAATATGAATCTCAACCTCAACAATCTTCGATGAACACACCATTAAAGTCTGGTTTTTAATCACTATTTTTGTTAAGATCGCAGTTATGGAGGCAATTGCGACATACATACACCATTTATTATTGTGTGATGATAAAAACTATATCATTTGTGAAATACTTCAAAATTAAATCTATAATTATATATACAAGTTTGAAATCTATATATGTCGAGGTATTTGAAAAAAAAATACTTTTAGATTAAAAAAAAACGATCAAATGATCATATATATTAAGAAAACATTATTGATAAATATCTGTATATTATCTTACCTAGAAACATTTTATATTCCAAAATTAAAAGGACTTCAATTTATTATATTTAAATATTTTATATTTAAATTATATTTAAAACACACACAAAATCCTTTGTTATTGTTTTATGTTAAATTTTACTCCTTTAAACAAAAAGATTCATAATTTTTTTGTTATTCTTTTTAGCTTCGCTACTAATATTAAATTAAAATTACTTTAAGAAAAACATTTCATAAATTTTATGTGCATGCCTGAATTTTCAATCGAGATACATATCATGTAAATAAAATCCAAATATAATAAGATTATATCAAAATTTAATAAATTATTAAATTAGACCTTGGTTATTTTTTTTACAGGGCACCCTTGGTTATTTTTTTTTATATTATCTTTGACTCCTTCAAAGAAAAGAATTTATACCTTTTGATAAACTCTACTGAAATTATATAAAAAAAAAACTCATTTTTTTAAAGATAAAATAGTTTTTTTATTTATATTTGTATCTTTAATATTTTCCTCTGATATACTAAAAAAAAAAATCTTAAGAAAAAAGATTTTGTAAAAACTATGATGATAATGTAATCATGATAGAATTTAGTGGTGCCTTTGAATAAATTCTTATTCACATAAATACCTTATATTTGGTTTTATTCAAAATTTATTCACACATAGTATTTTATTGATTTTTTTTTTATTTTCTTAAAAATAATTTGAACATTTTCATAAAACTGCAAGACATCTACCAGGAATACTGGTACCTATAAAGTACACAAGTCAATTACCAATACAGTTAGTATATTGAGATTGATATCTACATTAATTAATTAATTAATTAATTAATTAATTGTTACCTATAATCCAAACTACCTGGAAAAACAAAACACTGTACAAATCTACTTTGTTTTTCCAATTTTTCACGCATAGTATTTTACTTCTTACTTATTACTTATAATATGAAGCGAGTGAGCCGGTCAAGATGAAGAGATATTGTACGGTCATACTATTTACTTCCTTATATTTTATCATAGAAGCACAATTTTTTTAAGGAAAATATTTGAGGTGAATATTGTGCAGTCATTTACTTTCTCATATTTTTTTACCGTAGATGATATTGTTTTTTTTTCCTTTTGATTTGCTATAAATTTAAGGGGGGAAATATATTAAATATGACGAAGTTTATGTTCTGGATTCACCCTAAATAAACTAAAGCATATGGGGGTGGATATTGTGCTGACATACTGTTCATTCCTTCATGTTTTACTATAAACAACACTGGTCATTGTTTTTTTTTTTAAGTTTTTTCTATAATTTTAAGGGAAAAATGTGCGAGGTAAACATTGTGTACCCGCACTATTCACCCCCTCATGTTTTATCAGGGATAACATTATTTATATTTTTTTTAGGTTTGCAAGGAAAAAAATATTAAACCCGGTTGAGTTCATAGTCCGGGTTTACCCCATAAGTTTTATTATGGATGACACTATTGACTTTTTTTGTTCAAGAAAAAATATATTTTTTTTGTTTCTATTTTTTTAAAATTAATCTTAATCTTAATCTTATTTATATTTAGATTAATATCTTTTTTTTATGTTATTTAAAAAATCTATTTGAAATGATGATTATTTTTTAATTATACATTTAATTTTTAAGGAGGTTTATCTGATTAATCTATATTTTTTTAATATTTTTTATAAATAAAATTTATTTAAAAAAATAAAAAAAATTATTTTCAAATAATATTTTTAATATATACAGCCTTACATATTATTTTTTTTGCTTTTTATTTTTTTTTTAAAATCCAATTGCTAGTAGGCCGTGACTGTAAACCCAGTAGCAACTCAAGGCAGGCCCTTTTAACTGTGGCTACGAGCTATGCCTAAGATTGAGGCCTAAGTAGGGTCATAGCCTGACCTCCACAGGGCAGAATCCGAGTGTGGGCTTTGGGCCACGAACGAGAATTACATCTAACTTCTTGATTTTCATTTCTGTTTTTGCCAACTGAACGAATTGGAGGGCTGCCTGTTGTGTAACTCCAGGAACGTTACTTGATCTTCCGGTGACCAGAGCATCATAAGAAATATATATAAATATGTTTCAAAGAAGCCAAACTCAAGGAATAATAACTTTTTAAAATATTTTTTACTTCAAAATATATTAAAATAATATATATATTTTTATTTTATTTTTATTTTTTTAACGTCGAGACATCAAAATAATCTGAAAATATATTAAAAAATTAATTTAAAATTTGGAGAAAAATAAAAAATATTCAAATTAAACAGCTTTTAATCCATGAAGAATTTAAGCTCAAATTCTCTTGCAGCTAAATTTGCGCCAGAACCCATCAGAACCCATCACCAGGGTCCTTCTCAGTTAATCTCAAAACGTTCCCAATATAAACTCCCACAGAGCAAGTCCCTACAGCAACTAAAACAGGCGTAGGAACAAAATCCTGACCTCGTCTTGCCACCTTGAGGCGAAAGAGCATATGTTTGTGCACAGAGCCATGCAACACATCGTCACAAAATATATGGTAACCAGTAATTTTCCTTTAAGAGGCTTCATGTCCCTTTTGAGTGCTAAAATCTTAATACGGGACTCGATAATATTATATTAATTAATTTTCAACTTGTACCAAAATCCAACCATCCAGACATACACGTGGATGGTTCTGGCTTTAGCTTTGAAACAAATCTGGGTCATAAAAATAATTTTACTTACATATACCCAATGTATATCTGTCAACATGAATTCCTTAAGACTTCATCTTTCTTACCTTTTTATTCAATTTCAGGTGAATGTTCATCCTCTGGCCTGTAATACACAACATCTTCTCCTCAGCATGTCATATTTGGAGTAAAAGAGTTTACAACCTGAAAACCCGAACCGAACTCGTGTTAGATATTGAAATCCCTGAGCAGTTTATAAGGTTAAGAAACTTAGAAAAGTTGGTTGGCATTGCCCTTAGGAATATTCCAATCAACAAGACAAGAGTAGAATGACAGTTTCTCCATACACATGTACCACAGAATGGGAAACATAGCGGTACATAACACTCACAGCAAAGTAGATGAATAATGTAAAGATGAATGAAAAATCATGCAATTGGATATATCAACATATCTAGATGAGTAGTGTAGAGATGAATGAGATCAACTAAGCACACTTATATTGAACATTCAAAGCATCAAAGGGCCATTAATTTTAGTTGTTGACATGCATTACAACTTAACAAAACTCTTGGAAGCTCCTCCTAAACTAAAGTATTGAAAAAAGGGGAAAAAAAATACAGATATGGTGAAATCTAATGGTTCGTTGGTAAACTAGTTATTTTAAAAAGAAATTTACACCAACATGACTCACCTTCAAAGATGAGATGCTGAGGACAGATGCAATTGCTGAAGAAATCTTAACTTAAGTAGATGCTGAACTTGCAGCACAAGAAACTGGCGTACTTCCTTCATTTACAGGGCTCTCTATGTGAGTCTCAGCATTATTCTGGTTGCTCCTCTCAGCAGCTGGACGATCAGTCCAATGAGTTGATACAGAAACTTGGTTGGCTCCACTGTTATCTCTGGTTTCAAGGCGCTCCATCATACGAGATACAGTTGCAATTCCTGCATTTACATCTCTTCGAACTTCAGAGCCAAGATCAGACACTGAACTGTTACGAGAAAACAGCCTATCCTTCCACCCTCTTGTACTTCTTGAAATTGACTCTTTATACCTTTCAGGACAGCAAATGTGGACAGTAAATCAGTAACTAATAAATAATAATGTACTAAATCTGAAACAAAGGATTACTAGAAAATAATGTTCACTTTATTATATATTTTACCTCATTGAAACTGCATTAAGCCTAGATTTCAGGGAGACTGAAAATGACTGGAATTCTGATGGCCCTGCTCTATCTTGATTTGGCGGTGCAGACTGATTAGAAGTGCTCCTGCCAAAACCAAAAAAGAAAAAAAGAGGAAAAAATAATTAATTCATGCATGTTTATATTGCAAATAAAAGTGCATGAAAAAACTTGTGCATGCAAAAAACATTAATCACAAATAGATTATGAAAGAAAATCATCAATACCGGTTATTAAAGGAAAGTCCTTGGCGCATCACTGTGGATCCAGAAGCAGAGGAACTTTGATCAGTTAAAATAGGAGGCAATTGTAAGGCTTGTTGCGATGGTTCATCCTCAACAGAAGTGTGTGGTGAGGATGGGCTAGCTACAGAGCCTGCTGCTGGTTCATTTTCCCTGCCCAGCTGAGACAGAGAGGATGAAACATGACCAGAAGGCTGTGCACCAGGATGAGTAGAAAATACCAAGAAGTGTGGACGACCATGGGGAGATGACCTGTTTCTCTGCCCTCCCCCCCTGCCAAAGTGGCCGGTCCTTCCCATAGCAGCAGCAGCAGCCAGGTGCTGGATTATACGCTCCTCAAGTTCAGAATCACTTACACCAACTGGTAGCTGTATCACAATGCAAAAGTAATGTCAAATTGATCTCCAGAAAATTAACTTGTAATGTCTTAACCAAACAGTAACAAACACAGGACTTCAGCAATGATAGAAAACAGACATGCTGCAATTGGAAATCCCCATGCGTAGGATGATGAAAAATAGTAGCATTTCTTGATGGAGCAGCTCTGATTTTCCTCTCCCGTTCTACAGCCTCAAACAATTCTTGACTGCCGCAATATGAACATGACTCAGAAATGTAATTGAACAAAGAATCACAAAGAAAATATCAAAAGCATTAACAAGCAAAACCAACCTGGTGGGATCTTTAAGACTGATGGATCGCAAACACATTGGACACTCAGAGCTTCTCTGACACCTACAATTCACAATTAGTTAAAGTTTTACGATTCATTCTTCTTTTTTTAACTCAGCTATCACACCACAATGATTTACATCAGTTAAACATTGATAACTAGTCCCATTGTGCAGATGAAACTAGGTACCACTCTCACAGTTTTTATTTCTTAATGAACTAATTAGCTATCAATTGCAAACTATATATGAAAATCGATTTGTGGGTGGGGGGATATCTAGCTGAGGTAAAACAGTCACCACGAACTTGGACAGTCAGGTAGTGATGATACACCATCTATTTTGGAATCAAGATTTACTTGAGTTGAGTTGTAGGAAGGCAGGTACCACTGACTTGTCAACAGAGTTAGCAATGCTAGAAATACAGATCAAATGCTGACCAAAAACAAATCAATTCTTTATATTCTCTGTATGGATGTGAACAAGAATGCATAAGAAAATACAACTCCAACAAAGTCTTCACCAAAAAAAAAAAAAAAAGCGAAAAAATAAAAGAGAACTGCACATGTAAAACCAATAGATGACAGTGGCAAACAACAGCAGCAATACAGCGCAACCAGAGAATAGTATAAATTCTTTCATCATTTCTTATATAGCACAAGGAGCCAAGACAATACCATGTAGTCAAATCAAAGTTAAATGTATTTAGAGATTCATGTCAGGCAATAATAATTAGTAGATCTTTGTAGTTTCCAAATCACTAATAACCCCTCTCCAAATCTCTAAGTACATTCCACAGATTCCAATATATGTCCTTAGAACTATCTCCAAGAAACCTACCACTGAGCCAGCTATAAGCATCAATTCAAATGTCAAATACAAGTTGAAACTTAAAAAGAAAGGAAAACCACACAAAGCAAGCAAATATGTTTTGAAAAAGTCAGAAGAATCAGAAAGGAAAAAGGGAAGAAAGAATTGATTGAAACACATAGCACTATACCATTCAAGGATACACTGAAGATGGAACTCATGCTTGCAATTAGTGACCTGCAAAGCAAGAGATAAAACAGAATTAGGCAACAAAATATGCATTCAATATATAAATAAAAAAAGCTTTATAGAAATTTCATGTGTAAATGGAGGTTAAAGAGGAGGCAAATGGAACAAATGTGACAAATTATTACCGTTGAGGGATCACTTTCACAAAAATCTTCGAGGCAAATGCTACATGCATCATCACATGATTCCTGGATCCCCCCTTCCACAAATGCCGCAGCTGATGTCATATGAACTTCAGGTTTCTTTGCTTCATCCACCTCCAGAACCTTTAAAACACCGAAACCCAGAAAATTCAAAACCGTTACAGCCTACTAAATCATTCAACACACAAGCGAGACAAGTCAAATATACTGTTTATAGGATTTTTAAAATGCCGCTTCTATACCAAAGAGCACAGGCAATGACATTGCCAAACAGTTGAGACTCGTTAACTCCTTACATCAATAAGAAAACTCCAACACATATTACATGTTGAAGTGATTAGAAAACCAACAAAGCCTGTTGAATTCATAAATTCTCACCCCAATCCAGATAGCCAAATTCCCCACTAGCTGGGCTTATCTACCAGAATCAGCACCACATAGAATAGAGCTAAATCAATAGTGAAACGTATTCCAAACCCAAACAAGGCTCAACAAGAATTCAGCGACACAAAGAATTAAGCATCCATGCTGTATTTTTTATAACCGTTTGTTATTCATGTTATTTTCATTTACATGATAACTACAAGCAGCTCATATGCATATTTCATTTCAAAACCAGAAAAAACAAAATCATATCATTAGCTAGAATCATGGACATACAAATGAAACCCAGAAGAGAACTTGATCAATACAATCAAAAGATTCAAACTTTATACACCAATCAAATCAATTCAAGAATTCCAACAGAAAATGAAAAAAAAAAATCCAATTAAGCTTCAAAAGGAGAAAAAAGAAAGAAAATAAAGCTTGGATTTTTTTTTCTTTACCTCCATAGAGAAATTTGAAATGGTCCCAATAAAGGGTCAAGAAGGAAATCAACAAATGTTGATGAATTGATAAAGATTATTACAGTATTATGGATCCATGAAAGAAACCCTAGAATTCAGGGAAGGACTATGACGATGAAAAAGAGGAATGAGAAAGAGAAGACATGGTCAGGCCACCTTTAATGTTTCCATTTAGTAATTGCTTTAATGTTTCTCAATTATATAATTTATTTTATTTAGAATAATTATGTGTTGGAAAACTAAGCTGCAACCAGATGACAGTCTTTGTTTTTGTGGAGCCATCGTCTTTATATATATATTTTAAAAATCCTCTAAAAAAATCAAGAGAGTTCTTTTCTTTCACACTCTCTTGTATAATCTCATCTCATCTCATCTTATAAAAGTATTCTTTGCCAAGAAAGACCCCACTCTTTTTTTGGATACATGCTTGTATTTCTATGCAAGTGGGAGGCCAAAAAATGGAATATTTGTTGCAGTTCTTACCTCTTCTAATCATTGTCATAATCATACTCTATTTTTTAATAGAGAGTACAGAAAGATAATTGATCGATATAGCTTTGTGATATTCTTTTCTGCCTGTAGAAGATGTTCTTTGCTGTATGTCAAAGGTGCAGTGAGTTTCCATTTATCATGACATTGATGAGTAGAGCTTCCATTCGGTATCTGCCCTAGCATTCTTCATCTCACGATCACCAGATAAAATCTTTTCTTATTTGTCAAATATAAGGAGTATCTATATTAAATTTAATCCCACTTTTATATCCACAGATGATCCTACAAGCAATAAGTTAATCACCCAAAAATGATTAAAAATGCTTGCTCGGAGCAAAAAATCAACAATACCTACTGGGGTTCTAAAGTGATATTAAGGGGGTATTTGAGTTTGCAGTTGTGCTGTGTTTTTGAAAAAATTTAAATATTTTTTTAATTTTATATACTAATGTAAAAGATAAAATTTATAAAAAAAAATACTTTCTTAACATAATTTCGAAGAAAACAACATTTGTAGGCTGGTTGGTGGGTCAACAACCTGTACCTCAGGGCGGAGGCATTTTTTTCAACTGAATAATTTAAACCCATGACTGATCCGAAGTCACAAATGATAGGACGACAAGTCCTTTGTTCATCCAACGCCGGGCGAGGACTGCAATATACCGTTTGTTGTTGTGTTTGCATGGGCTTTTATTAAAATTTTATTTTTTTAATTATTTTTTATATTTTTTTAAATTATTTTAATATGTTAATATCAAAAATAACTTTAAAAGATAAAAAAATATTATTTTGATATATTTTCTAATAAAAAAACATCTTGAAAACTAACTAGTACTTCAAAATACCCTCTAAAAATAAATATTCATAAAAAAAACAATAAGAAAATCGAAAGAAACAAATGTAAGTTGTGGTTGTTAGCGGTAATGGTAATCAAGACATACCTATAATAGTATTGGTCATCGCAGAACCAAATTTCCACCGGATTTCCCTCTAAATTTGGTTAGTTTTAGGTTACCTGTCTTCCCTGTCCGTGTTATAGGATCCAATAAACAAATGTTGCAGGGCAACTGATAACATTTGTTGGTTATCTTTTAATTTCTTAAAACCCTTTTAATTCCTTTCATTTTCTCTTCTAATGGGAAGGAAAGAGAGCATGATATAGAAAAAAAAATATATTGAAATCTCTTCTTAATTGATCATTATAATCAATAACAATCACCCAAATTAAAATCCAAACTAAACCAGCAATGAGTGATTCATGTTTTCTTTCTTTCTATTTGGAGTTGTAGAGGAAAAGGATGGAAATTGAGAGGATTTTCATTGGTTTTTTTCATCAATTTCTATTATTTAGGGATAAATTCAAAAAACAATATATTCAGCATCCATGTTTTTTCCCTCTTCATAGTTTCAGATCCACTACTGTATTATTTGAGTCTATACTTTCTTTTGCTTGTTTCATTTAATGTAATATGATATGGATGTGTTATTCGGATAGAATCCCTATCTTAAATATTAGTAACATTATCTATTGTTTTTAGAGAGAAAAAAACACACACACTATATAAAGAAAACTAAAGGCCATTAATGTTTCCTTATATATCGCGAGATATTTTATTGTGGATCTGTACAAATAATATTTTTTTTATGGTCCCAAAATATTTTTTTTCACTTTGATACCTCTAAATGTTTTTCTTTTAATTCGACCATTTAATGTTGTTTTTCTTTAGGATTGGTTATGGTAATTTGTTTTTATGCGTGCATATGGAAGCCTCGTAGTATTGTGTGAGAGCTGGTGCGTGCACTGCATAAGCCAGCGTGTGGGAGCTATCCACCACAAACAAACAACGCATGAGGTTGATTACAATGACCAAACACGGCCTTCTATCGTTGCGTTGGATTCACCATGATGAGAACTTCCTGATGAGGCAACGCGCGTGCCATTTTAAAGAGCATGGCAGCTTTATTTTCTTTTTTCTCCTCGCCTCCCTTTTTCTCTCTCATTTTCTTGAGATTCATGTTGTCTTGCTAAAAATAAAAGGTGTTCTTCTATCTGTTTTAAATTTGGTTCTTATTCTTTTTATGCTATTTTTTTTGCTTTTAAATCCATTTTTGAATTGAATATATTCTTTAGTTTCATTCCTCAACATTTAGTTTGATTTAGTTTTTATATCAAATTTGATCATTATTTTTTTTATTACTATTTTTTTATCATTTTTTTAATTTTATCTCTCAATATTTTGTTATTTTTTTTTAATTTTGGTTCTTGTTATTTTCATATGATAATAAAAATAGATACACAAATGAGAGTTATTGAATAAAATCTAAGAAAAAAAATATCATGTAGAATTGTATAAAAAAATGTTACAACCTTATTAGAAACCCTAATAATCATGACCATTTGGAAGATGGCAGCATACAGTAGAATTAGTCAATTCCAAATTCACCAAACCAGCCCATTATCTAGTTATTCTTAAGCTCAGAATTGCTATGACCACTTCCACCTAGATTATTTCTGAAGAAAAGGAAAGCATCGAGTGAATTTAAATACATCAAAAAATGGCTGATCATTGGGATATGCTTGTGATAAAACTTATCAGCAGAGACCAAGCATGCTCGTTGACCAGAAATGCACGATCCAAACAAATTGTAGAGGTAATGAACAACCTGGAAAAGCCAACATAAAAAAAAAACATGAATTCAGGAAAATGATAAGAGAACTAAAAGCATAGAGAGACAACAACATCAAAAAAGAAATAAAAGAAAAGAGAAACTCGAGGAACAACACTTCAAAACTGAAAAAAACACAACAATGAGTCCAAGTTCATTATAAGCAAATAAACAATTAAAAGAAAAGCTAAAACCCATAGTGTTTTCACCGTGGATTGCCTTTATCTACTGTGAATTTTAACAATAAAATGATAATTTTATATTTTAAAAAGCTCTCATATTCCTACCTTATAGGGGTATAATGATATTTTTGTTTTATTTAGTTGTTATTTAAGAATTATTTAGGGGTTTTACTGTCTTTTTCTCATATTGATGCACAACAAAATGCCATTAATACTCTTAAAAGCAAAAAAATCATTCATCCAAGAACAAGGGGCCTTACTGGTAGTCAACCTTTTCATTTGCAGTTAAATCACAAGTTTACCCTTCGCATGAAAAACATTAAGCCATTGACACATGGGTGATTGCGTCTTTTCACTAATGTTTGTTTTGATGATTATTGGATAGGTCAAAGGTGATAACACAATTTATCATTTAATTATTAATTTTTAATTTGGAAAAGCTATTGTCTTGCACGCGCCAATGTGTAGGAGAAGCCATGCTTTTGGAGTGGCGCATGCAGCACCTCTTGATGGTTAAAATATAATTCTGCCATATAGTTTTGTTCGTCCCCATGTTGTTTTCCGGTAAAGATGGCACATGTCACTAAAAAATAGCTTGTTTATCGCTGGTGGTCCTCTTTGTCTTTTCCCCTTCATTTCTCTCTCCTATTAGTAAAAAAGTAAATTCATCCCTCATTGTTGTTAGTGTTTCAGAGTCCATCCTCTTAGTTTTGATTGTTTATTTTAGTCATTTTCTTTTTTGTTAAACTTTTACTTGTTTTCAATTTGATATCTCAAATCTAATTTGTATATATAATGTTTTTCGATTCGATTTTTCTACTTTTGATTTCTTTTTTTTTTCTTGGCTCTTTTGTCAAAGTTTTAATAGTTTTTAATTTTATCCTTCAAATCAAGTTCTTGATTGTTTTCCAATAATAATAATATTTATTTCAATTTGGTCCTTTTTTTATTTCTTATTGTTTTCTTTTTCCTTTTGTCAAAGTTCTTATGGTTTTTAAATTTATCATTCAAATCAAGTTTATGATTTTTTTTATTTCAATAATAATACTAATAATAGTTGTGATAATAATAATAATAAT
>Ga0325402_1005859_pt1 | contig 11556 bp, 7 predicted proteins | sample PopdelMetagenome_22_FD_207212 | JGI IMG/M metagenome (GOLD analysis project Ga0325402, IMG submission 207212) | Populus deltoides microbial communities from Bellville, Georgia, United States - Xylem-PdKOR-R3 | ecosystem: Host-associated > Plants > Phyllosphere > Stem > Wood/Secondary xylem...
ACTCAAAAATCACCAAACTCACCCCAGACAACCACCAAACAACTCCCCAATCTCGACCACCACCTCCTCCTGTAAGTCTTTCTTTCTTTCTCTCTCTGTTTGCAAATATTCCTAATCTAATTCTTGTTTTCACATATATCTATCTCTCTATTCAATCTTTCCATACAGTTTTTTTATTCTGTCTATCTATCTATAAATAAATCTATATGGGCTGCACTGCTAGAGAAAAACATGTCCGTGCAAATCGGAGGGTGCCCCGACCTGCCAAATACACTGAATTCGATCCCTGTATTTATGCCAAAACCCTACTTGAATCGGGTCTCAAACCTTTAGCGTACCATCTTGGTCTTCACGATCCAACCCATAACAACAACAACAACAACTCCATTTCTAATTTTGATGATAACGGATGGGGCTACTGTACTGAGGAGCAATTGGAAGAAATTCTTTTAAAAAATCTTGAATTCTTATATAAAGAAGCTATTTCTAAGCTTGTTGGATTGGGTTATGATGAGGATGTTGCGTTAAAGGCAATTTTGCGTAACGGGTATTGTTATGGCGGCATGGATGTGCTGACTAATATATTGCATAATTCATTGGCTTATTTGAATAGTAATAATTGTGGTAGCAGTAGTAATGGAAATGTAGATGAAACGGAGCTTGTTTTTAATGATTTAAGGCAATTAGAGGAGTATTCCCTTGCGGGTATGGTTTGTTTGTTGCAACAAGTTAAGCCACATTTTAGTAAAGGTGATGCTATGTGGTGTTTGTTGATGAGTGATCTTCATGTGGGTAGAGCAAGTGCGCTTGAAATTCCTGTCACGAGTTTTCCGGGGAATGGGAGTGGTAATGTTCAGGGTACTGTAGAGAGTGTTAGTGGGGTTGATAATGGGGTTGGTGTGGTGGCACCAGCATTGTGTAGGTTTCATGGAGGATGGGGGTTTGGAAGTGGGGGAGGATCAGAGTTTTCACCTGATGGGTTTTTCTCATATAGTGCAGAAATGACTTTGCAAAAGGATATTGAGTGTCCTAAAAGGTTTAATCTATCGCCTTCAATGAAGTCTTTATTGAAAAGGAATGTTGCAATGTTTGCTGCTGGTTTTAGAGCTAATTCGAAACAGATGCAGATGCAACCTCGGGTGCAAGTTCAGGCTTGTATGAGTGTTACTGCAGGGGGGGATGCTGCCTCAGTTGCAAAGGCAGATGAAGGGATGATCAAGAAGGGTGAGGAGTCTCATGATTCAAAGAACAAAGAAGGAATTAGTTCAATGCTGAGCAAGCTTCAAAATTTGAAGCTTGATGAGAATTTGGAGCTTGTAGGAGAAGATCAGAAGGATGATATGATAGTCACCCTGCTTCAACATATAAAGGATTTGGATAAACAAGTGAAGGAGCGGAAGGAGTGGGCGCATCAGAAGGCAATGCAAGCTGCCAGAAAGCTTAGTAGTGATTTAACAGAGCTTAAAATGTTGAGGATGGAAAGAGAGGAGACCCAGCGATTAAAGAAGGGGAAACAGACTCTGGAGGATTCAACTGCGAAGAGGCTGTCTGAGATGGAGAATGCTTTAAGGAAGGCTAGTGGTCAAGTGGACCGGGCAAATGCAGCTGTGAGACGGCTAGAGACAGAGAATGCAGAAATCAGGGCAGAGATGGAGGCTTCTAAGTTAAGTGCATCAGAGTCAGTAACAACATGTTTAGAGGTAGCGAAGAGGGAGAAAAAGTGCCTGAAGAGGCTTTTGGCTTGGGAGAAACAGAAAACTAAGCTGCAGGCTGAGATTGCAGATGAGAAAGAGAAGATCAAGGAGTTGCAACAATGTTTGGCCAATATTGAGCATGCTCAGAAAGAAGCTGAGGTGTGTTATATACCTAAATCCACTACACACATACATGGACAAACTCCATTAAGATTTCCTGCTACATATTTGGTTTTCATGTTGTAATTTAAGTTAAGGTGAATTCTTAGATTGATGAGTTTCTCTTAGCCTGCATTGTTTTAGGATAAATCATTCAAGTACTCAACTCCCACGCCAACCCCCAACAAAAGGAAAAAAACCCTTAAAATAGTGAAAGATAAAAGGTGGGCCTCCAGATTTATAAAGCTCACTAGTTAAAGCAAAGTGGTTTGTTGTTCCTGTAATGATCAGATAGCAAGATAAAAATGCACATTTGTGAAAGCATAAGTTTAACCTCATAAACTGTAAAGCTCTAGATATTATATTCAGTCACATGATTCCTGCCATTAATTGATTGGGACTCTAAATTATTGGGATTAGAGTTTCTTAGAACAGAAGACTATATAGTCTTGTGCAACTTTTAACATTATTGAGAGAATAATTTTGCCTTTGATGTTGTGTCCTCTGCATCTGATCTCAGAGCTCAACTTGTTTGAAGATGGAGAATTTAGGGTCTTTATAGCTTGGTAGTCCACAGCCATGTTTTTCAATCTTGTTCCATCTGTTATTTTTATCTGCTTCAGTTGATTGAACTACTACTCCTTTAGGTGAATGACATTTTAGGCTAGCTGTGAGTAATTTGGTATGGGCTTCATTTAGGATTGCAAAAATAAGGTCCTAATATTTGAATATGATTTGTTTTTGTCCTTAATGGCTTGCATAAATCTAGTAGAATTGAGAAGGCAAATACACTACCAGCAGAAGGATGATGCTTCATTGTTGTCACACTGGACCCAATGGCTAAATTTTGGTCTTGAAAGCAAACCTTTTGGTTGATTTAAGTGCAAGGCTAATGGAAAATGATTGCACATTTAATCACTGTACTTGGTGTGATGCAGGTGAGGCCTTGCTCTGCGAGGAAATTGTTAGATTGTTGGAGTGACAGGTTTTGAGTCATTACTGATAAATTTAAATTAAGGCTCTACTGGGAGACTCTCAAGAAGCTTTTATCATTCCTCTCATCATTGTAAATGAGAAAATATTACTTGGAAAAAGTTTAGTTAAACATTATTCAAAATAGGAAGGGGATGCCAAAAGCTTTTCAAGATTTCCAGCGTCTGCCTCCTAAAATAATTGATTATTATCTTATGAAATAAATAAATAAATAGAATCTAGCATCTTAATCTTTAGCATACCCTTTGCCCTGTCTGCATTCTTTCTTTGCAAGCGTACATGTTTCTTAAGCTTTTTGAGAGTGCATGGCCCCTAATACTGGTGCAAACTTGCATGGGGATGCAAGTCAACACCAGTGCGAGCAGCTAGGTGCCATGACACTCAAATGCACTCCAAAGTGGAAATTTTCCTGGATACAGAACTTCCACAACCTTCTTAAGCTTGATATTGACTGCATTGTCCATTTTCCTTTTATCAGTTTACTAAATTAAAATGAGTGAAAATTCAATCATTGAAGGTTACTAAGTCATCCTTTTGTTTCTGTGGTGATTTGATTTTAGAGAAGCCTAATGATTAATCAAATTTTATGCATTTATTCATATGCTGTTACTTGTTTGTGACATCATGCACAATTATCCATATATTTATCTATTTTACTTGTCCTTATTTCATATTTTATGATGCATCTGATGTTCCAAATTTGGTCAATTTATCATAATTATTTACTATGGGTTTTGAGATTATGCATGCATTTCCTCATGCTTTGACATGATTGTTTCCATGGTTTTGATTGAAACTCTCAACTATTTATTTCTGTTTGTTTGGTTTGGTTTGGTTTGTGATCAAATTTTGATTGGTGAATGAGCACTGATTCCTTGTTGCACTCTCTAGTTTATTTGGCAGACTATATGGTAACACTGTAGATTAATTTTGAAAGCTGCAATCTGCATGTGGTAACACTGTAGATTAATTTATCATTCTTGTGTCTCCAGCACTCTCTTTCTTGGTCATACTACGCCATTAGGTAGGCTGCATTCCTTTAAGAATCTATTCAGCAGCCTTTTCGGGATCCCCAGCTGTCTTAGAACTGACTGTTTAATATAGTTAGCAACCCGTCTGCTTCCTTTTTTCTCAGTTTTGGAGCAAGTTTTAAGTTATTAGTTTTTTGGTTCCAGATTTAATTTATGGGTGCATTCTACCTGATCTTAAACATTAGTAGGGAAACAGTTATTCATTGCAATTTTATTATTACAGGTGAAGTGGAGGCACGAAGTGAAGGCAAAAGAGCAAGCTTTGGCCCTAGTGGAAGAGGAAAGATGCTCCAAGGAAGCGACCGAGGCTGAGAATAAAAGGAAGCTGGATGCTCTGCGCCTTAAGATAGAAATCGACTTCCAGCGCCACAAGGATGATCTCCAAAGACTTGAACAAGAGTTTTCACGTCTGAAATCTGCTGCAGAGTCCACTGAGCTGAATTATCAATCAAATGCATTACCATCAGGAAAGTCTGAGAGGACAAGGCCCCAAGGAGGAACAATTGCTAGGTTGCTTCATGAAATAGAGAAACTGGAAAATTCATCCGAGAAAGGAGCCAACTGTGACCGGAAATGCATGATTTGTATGAAAGATGAAGTCTCTATTGTTTTACTTCCTTGTGCTCACCAAGTTATATGTGCAAATTGCAGTGGCAATTACGGGAAGAAGGGGAAAGCTACTTGTCCGTGCTGCCGGGTTCCAGTTGAACAGAGAATCCGTGTTTTTGGTGCGAGTTCATAGTCATAGTTTGAAATAAGAATAAAAAGAAAAACACAGTTTTTCCCCTGGTATGCTTGATATTATGCATCTTAATACTTGCAGTCAATGGGAATTTTTTTTTTTTTCCGACATATACATGTCTGACTGCTGGTGCTTCAGCAAAATACACCTGAGGATGGATGTAAATAAGAACCGAGTTTGAGTCAGGCTCGTGTTTTAGCCTTGAAATGAGCAAAAAGTAATTCTGCGTTGTTGTTTCCATTTGCTTGAAATGTTTGACCAATTTATAGAAGTCGTTCTCTCTCTTGTTTACGCGAGCATATGCATGCCCAGGCTACGTTGCTGATTTTCATTTTATTTTATTTTTTCATTTATTTATCAAACTATGTGTTCGGAAATAGCCACAGGACAGGATCCTATATTCTTCCAAAATTTCTCGACCTGAGCAAAAAAAAAAACATGCGTCTCCAACAAAAAAAAAAAAAGAAAAAAAAGTAGGATGATACTTCCGAACAAGCTCCTTACAGCATCGTTTCCCTACTCTATTATTAACAATTTAACTTGTTTAACTTCTTTAAATATTTATATATACATTAGAGTACCTAGTTACCGAACATTGTTTTTACCTCCCAACACAACTCCGATAACACAAAACATCACATCTCAATAATATCAAAACAAACTCTGTTTAATTGTAGCCATACTCATTTAAGATTCTACATCATCACCATTACTATTATCACCGCCATCAATAATAATAATATCACTAATTTTAAAGAAGTATAATTCAACTGATCAGGTTTTAAGTTTGTTCCCTAAAGGTCACCAATTCGAATTTCACAAATCTCAAGGTCACTGAAGACTTACATAATCGTTAATTTCAGAACTCACAAAATTAGTTTGCACGTAAGCTAACCCGAACATACATATTAATAAAAAAATTCCACTACAATTTACAACTAACATGTTAGTTGGCTGCATGTGGACTTGAAAAAAAAAATTACAAGAAAACGAATAACAAATGCTCGAGTAGAACAGGAAAGAGATCAGAATACAAAGGATAGCACTATTCTCCCGTTTCCCCTTGTATTTTTCAAGTAAGAAATCATATTATAAAAACTCCAAAAAAAAAAATGAAATCTAATTGTAATTGTAGCTAAGCTCTTGATGCAATAGATAAAATAAATATTGAATTTCCTTGGATCAATCTGGATTAATATATTAAATTTGTAACCCGAATTATAAAATTATAATAATTTCATATAAAATAAATCAAAATAATTTTTAAAATCTAATTTTTAATTAACACAATGTTGAAAGTTGAAATAAAAAAAATTCAATTAAATAAAAGGGTATCTAAAAACGACACAAGTTAACTTGTCAAATTGGTAACCCGGGTCATAATAGATCAAGATAACCCCAAAAAAAACAAATTAAAATAAATCACGAAGCATAATTCTCAATCAACTCAATATTGAAGGATGTGATTAAAAAATAAATCAACTAAAAAAATATTAAAAAAATAATTTAAGTCAATCCCTCAAACTCATGACCAGGGTAATGAGACTAAGATAACCTTAATCAGGTTAACCTCTCAAACTCGCAATTTATATCATAAGAGTGAGATAACATAATAAAAAATAAATCTAATATTAAATGATAAAATTATAAAAAAAAAACTAAAAAAAACTATTATAATAAAAGAGGTAGAGTAAAATATCCTTCTCTTTTAGTTTTTATTTTATTTTTTCTGTTAATTAATGTTTCAAAGCCAAATGGCCAAACATAGGCCTCAAGTCGAGAAGTTGAGAAATGCACGAGAAGAGTATACACACACAAAATCGAGCACAGCTGTTTGAGAACAACATACCCATGTGAATTTGGTTTCTTGATGTTAGGTTAAGTATTATTAGCTCTGAAGCTTTCCCTTTTCCACCATTGTTGCTATCGTTGAGCTACTTGCTAGCTGTGGATTTCTCGTGACTCTTAATGATGGGTGGTTCCAGCTTCACTTTTCATGTAAAACAAAACTTCCTCACCTCTCTCTCAGTGGTTAACCGGCGGTGCGCTGCTGACCCAACAGTGCAGCGTGTCAACATCCTCAACCACGACATGAACTTAATAACTTCAAATCAAGTTTAGGCTCTGCCAAACCAACCTCTATTTGAACCTAAAAACACAAATATCCACAACGTTTTGATTAACCTTGCCATTAATCTGTTCGGTCCACCTTTCATATGCTCTAGATTTTACTACGTGTTCTAATGGTTTTTTTTGGAGAACTTAATTATGGGCTCGTTAATTTCCAAACTTCCAATAAGAGACCGAAAAATGGGTCAATCAAACTAGTTAAGAAGGCCACTCCACCATCACATGTTCCTTGAATTTAGAAAACTATCGTATTCTGAGAATGACTTGTGCTTCTTTTTCCCCTTCCGCTATTACCATAATATTGTCATTATGTGTTATTTATATTTATAAGACCACAGGACTCTTGATGCAAATATATTCAATAATGTAGATCTGTCCCTACACTTTCTGGGATAATACCAGGCCTCAATTAATGCAGGTTAATCTCTTTCCAATATCAATAATTATCTCTTGTAATTAAAAGCATGATTGAGATTTTGTTGTTTAAAGTAATATTTGCTTGAAGATATATTAAAATAATTTTTTTTATTTTTTAAAAATTATTTTTGATATCAACATGTTAATAAAAAAATTATTTTTAAATTACAAAATTTAAATTTTAAAAAATAATATCTCAACCATGTTTTCAAACATAGGTTAAATGTTTAGATTTTTTGTTTATTTTATAACCAGGTCATACTGTTGTAAACTTAATTTAAATGCAAGACAAAGATTCTCTTGTAACTCGCATAAATATTCACCAAGGATTTTTTAAAAGAATAAAATAAAATTGATGCAGTAAGAGGCTTAAGTACGGTGCTTGTTCTACAGGATGGGCGTAAATACCTACTCAAGTCTGAATTTCGACCCCACCTCTCTTAATTATATGTGGAAATCTGAATTGTAGGGCATCCTTTAGACACAAATATTAATGACAGTAATGAAGCATTCGGACTCTCTTTAGGTTATTAACGACATGAATGTCTTGGCAAAGAGGTACAAGTACTTCGATGTTTGTAGAACTATAGCACCTAACACATGGTGAATCCTCTTTAGGGGGGGGGGCTCTCGTATAGAAACCTCCATTAACGTTCATCAATAAAACAAAAATGTATTTGTTTTAATATATACTATAAGACAAGAAATCATACGTCGTTAGCAGATTCAAGTTTTCTTCTTTCGGCTGACAATGCCCCTTGTGAAAAGCAACCCATGTTGAATATCTATGGACCTTTTAATGGAGGACATGTGAATGCAAGGATGAGCAATACTCTCCTCCATATATATATTTATAGAGTTAACACAGGCCTCTCAAAGAAGTTGGAGTTCTCATATCACATCAAAACTCCCCACTAGCATTCCGAGTAGCAACAGTATTTCTTTAATACTTTCCCTATCATTGATTATGCATGAATCATTTCTTTAACTTAATTAATTAACAACGCACAACACCCAAGATTAATCATCTTACCTGTTTCCAATTATACACATTAATCTAACCTTTTGCTTCTTAGATCAATCACCTCATTTTATATATATAGAGGGTTAAGGGTGTCGATCTTCCAGAGTGCGTGTGATCATGGAGCTGGTCATGCCTATATCAGCTAAGGAGAATTTGAAGAAAAACATGAAAGCTTTTTCTGAGAAATTGAAAAGGTTTCCTGGTCAGTTGTGGCAAACAGTTTGGAGAGTTGGTCGGGATGATCCTAGAAGAGTTGTCCATGCTTTGAAAGTTGGCTTGTCTTTGACATTGGTTTCCTTGTTGTATCTTCTGGAGCCATTGTTCAAAGGGATAGGCCAGAATGCTATTTGGGCCGTCATGACTGTTGTTGTTGTGCTTGAGTTCACTGCAGGTCAGTTAATTTATGTATCTGATTGCTTGGTAGCGTGCATTATATTCATCGTTTGGCTATGTTTTTTATTATTATAACAAAAATCCATTTGTTTGATTCATTTCTTTTTTCTTTTGATGATAGGAGCAACCTTGTGCAAAGGACTTAATAGAGGCTTAGGAACCCTCTTAGCAGGGTCTTTGGCATTTCTCACTGGGTACATTGCAGAAAAAACTGGGCTCGTCTTTCGAGCTGTTTTCATTGGGGCCGCAGTTTTTGTGATAGGTAATAACTAGTCAGCTAATTCCTTGATGAAAGTTCTTTTCGAAATTTCCTCTAGCTTAGTGAAGAAACAACTTCCTAATAGCATTTTCTCAAAACAAGGCTTCTGTCTTCTAGGACGTTGTTCATGGAAATAGTTTAAAGTTCATTCCATGTCACAGAAGATTTTTTTAAAAAAATTAACCTATTTTCACGTTTAGTGGCACTTGATTTAGCCTGTTGATAATCTTAAGATTTATCTGAAGAGCATCTGATGATAATTTAAATTTTTGACCTCTAGTCCCTATTTTATTGTGGTGATTATGTTGTTCTTTCAGTATAACAGCACTCTAAATCGTGTTTACATGTGCTCAGATTCCCTTTTAAGGAGAACATGCAGATGCCAAATAATTTATAGCTTCCACTTTGGGAACAATTTCTTACGGAACATGTAAAAGATTCTAATAAAATAATGTTTGTTGTGTTATTCATTTGTTCTAATCCCTACTGATTAATTGATCATATCTTGCTAAATTTCTTTACTCGCAAATATGGATCTATTTAATTTCCATTACATGCATCAAAGGCAAAAAAACAAAAGAGCTTGTATATAAATTTATTTCTTTTATATTCGTTTTATTTTTCAAATCGTTCTGTTCTATGATCCAAGACCCATGAAACATCATTATACTTTCTGTGGAAAACATCTAATCCGATGCCTAAATAACTCATTACAAAAGAGAAAAAATGTATAATAGTTCAACAAATAGTTCACGATTTTTTGGGTATATTATTGTATAAAAACATCTTTTCGTGTTTAATTTGACAGGAACTGCAACAACATACATGAGGTTCTTTCCCTATATAAAGAAGAACTATGACTATGGTGTTCTCATATTCCTCTTGACCTTTAATCTGATAACGGTGTCAAGCTATCGTGTGAGCAATGTATTAAAGATTGCACATGAACGCTTCTACACCATTGCCATGGGTTGCGGTGTTTGCCTAGTAATGACTCTTTTTATATTCCCCATTTGGTCCGGAGAAGACCTCCATAATTCCACGGTGATCAAGCTTGAAGGGCTAGCTAAATCTATAGAAGGTATACATGCAACATCAAAACCAAGAATTTCTCTTTCTGAATATTTCCTTTCCTTCAAATTTTCTTTATTCCTTTATTTGCTTTTTCCAATGGCTTCTTGTAAAAATTTGATGTCAATTTAAATCTTGCAGCTTGTGTCAATGAATATTTTAATGACGTTGAGAAAGAAACGACCCAAGATAAGTCACCCGAGGATCCCATTTACAAGGGATACAAGGCAGTATTAGACTCAAAATCACAAGATGAAACTCTAGTAAGTTCTTTAGTACCGTATGTTTATGTCACCTTGAGTAAATAAATGGTTTTGTTGTTGAATATGTTCTTGTTACCACGAATTTGGGCAGGCATTACATGCAAGTTGGGAGCCAAGACACTCCAGGCATTGCAGATATCCTTGGCAACAGTATGTGAAACTAGGAGCCGTTCTTCGTCATTTCGGTTACACTGTTGTAGCTTTACATGGATGTTTGCAATCTGAAATTCAGGTATCAATGATCTTCCAAACTTAATATTAAACATTATGTTTTCCTGATCACAATATACCTTGGAAATTTTACAATAACAACGTTAGGGTGCACGCTGTATAGTTAGCATGGACTAACTTAGAAAAACGCTTCATAGCAAGTTTGATCTCTTTTTCTCCGCCATCTTAATTAATAAAAACCATAATTTAATTAATATTCGTTTAAATGCCTTGTATTTTGCTAGACACCACAACATTGTCGTGTACTCTTCAAAGATCCATGCATTCGTGTCACCAATGAATTATCAAAAGCATTAATGGAGCTTGCCAATAGTATAAGGAATCGACGCCATTGCTCTCCTGAGATACTCTCCGATAATCTCCACGAAGCCTTGCAAGACCTCAACAACGCCCTAAAGTCTCAACCAAGACTTTTCCTGGGCTCCAACAATAACCAAGCCACCAACATGCTAGCCGTAGCAGCTGCACATGCTAATTCTAGCCAAAAGCGTGAAAAATATAATGGAGTCTCGTTACCAAGTTTCAAGACCGACAATTCTGCATTACTCGAATGGAAATCTAAAAGGTTGAATAATGAACATTCAAGATCGGAAGCAGCAGAGAGGAAGGTGTTGAGGCCACAGCTAAGTAAAATAGCTATCACAAGCCTTGAGTTCTCGGAGGCACTTCCATTCGCGGCATTCGCTTCCTTGCTAGTAGAGACGGTGGCAAGGTTAGATAACATTATCGAGGAGGTTGAAGAATTGGGAAGGATAGCATGCTTTAAAGAGTTTAAACCCGGAGATGAGGTTATTGTAAATTTTAAAACCCAAAATGTTAATGTTACGCTCAATCATTTTTCTTCTCAGGGGGGAGAATGATGGAGACCTATGGATATCGGGCTATACTTTATTGTTATCGGTACTTGGCTAGCTTATTACTGTTATTCTTTTGGAACTGAATGAGTTTATATTCCTGATCATATGATGCAACTTTTAACTGTTGATTTCTTGTCCTTTTATATATTCATGTTTGTGTTCAGATTATGTTAACTCTACCCGATTCCTATGATGGCACTGTTAGAATTATCTCAAGGGAAATCACGGAGCCTGGCCAGCCTAATGGGGTCATTCTCTCTGCAGTATCCAAAACTTGGCTGCCCTATCCTCA
>Ga0325402_1005862_pt1 | contig 11552 bp, 11 predicted proteins | sample PopdelMetagenome_22_FD_207212 | JGI IMG/M metagenome (GOLD analysis project Ga0325402, IMG submission 207212) | Populus deltoides microbial communities from Bellville, Georgia, United States - Xylem-PdKOR-R3 | ecosystem: Host-associated > Plants > Phyllosphere > Stem > Wood/Secondary xylem...
TGAAACACTGCAGCAGGAATTACTTAGAAACCAGATAGAGGAGAGGAAGCATGGCAGCAATTTGAGTAAGTAATCATCAATTGCATGAGCGATATTCTGGATAAGAAATTAAAATATGAAGCTGGACCGATTTGAAGATACTGGCCTGCTTCAAACTTGTTCAGCAAATGCAGAAATGTACAGCCATAAAACTGGGCAATGCATGACTGTAAAGGAGAACTGGAGATGTCCACATGAACAATTTCAACCTACTCTGTAGCAACTTTTTTCTTTTTCTTTTTTTGTTCATTAACAGCTCCTCCACCTTTAAAAACCTCCCACTTCCAAACTGGCAGCACCAACTGAAATTGGTGCATACAGGAATGGTGTACAGTAGTGATGCTTCCCGGACATATAAATAAATTGTCAGTGAAGAACGACACACAGATGCGATGATCCTTGAAAGAAATAAACAAAGATAAACATGTAAACTCAAAACATTAATGCAAAATATTGATTATTTAACAGCAGTAAGAACCAAAAAGGCATTTAAAAATAAACATGCTTGCAGAAACTTTGGCAAATGTTGCTACGTAATAAGCACCAATTAAATGTGAACAGAGAACGAGAAACAAATTGAAGACCGTTTAGAATGCAGTTGTTTTACTTGCCATCATTATCAGTATATTTTCTTCCTTGAATAAGTTCTTATAATAGAGAGATGAAACCATCAGGAGCATTGGATAATTGAATCAACACTGAAACTTGAAGAGTCTCAGATGACCATCGTGAGAAATTTACATCCAAGTTCATCATTTGGTTTCAACACGGCATGTAGGACTCTCCCAACATACATAAACAATCACAACAGAGGAAGTGGAGTGTGTGACGGATCAGAGACCTCACGGAAACTCCAATTTACTAATAGCAAGGCGTAAGAATAAAACACAAAGCTCGAATTTTATTTACACTAAATTACAGTACCAGTAAATAATTTGATCAGGTTATCTTAAAATAAATGCACATCTCTCATAATTATTTTCTTCATCAATAGATATCAGTCCACTACTTTTCAATTTCAAATCACTCATCACAGAGATATGCAATGTTCAATCTAGCATTGAACAATAAATTCTGATGGGCTCAAGTGAAGAAAGTGAAAGCACGCATAAGCAACCATTTGATCTGGCTTTGAAAACATAAATCAACTTTCTGAAATCTTTTTCCTGAATCTTTTTGACATGAGAACATATCCACTAAACTTTTCTTTGGTCAAAACAGCATAATTCCACAAAGGCATTTCAGAATCTGCAACATCCTAGGCAAACAAAAGTCCTCCGTCCCAACCCAAACTTCTCCTTTCAACAAACTCATTTAACAGTACATGACTCAGGAATGAATATCATATAATAGCACAATATTTCACATGGATACGAAACAGTAAATTGCAAGCCAAACGGTATGTTATAGCAAGCAAGAGTGTGTGATCGTGTACAAACTTAAGATATTGTATATAAAATGTACAAATAAACAAGAAAGATAAAATGTATTCCTCAGATACATTGTTCATCAAGCAGAATCAGTTCATTACTTTTACTTTCAGTTCTATTCTTCATAGGGACACAACAATATCACCAGGAAACCAATAGCAAATGGATGTATAAACACATACACACTTTCATTCAAGAAAACCACTCATTTTCCACAGTTTATCTTGGACAAGCAAATATTCCTTAATTTCTCCGTATTGGGAATCAACAAAATGATTCACCAATCCAATTCACATTGTAAGACCCATCAAAGCAAACGATAGAATCTCAAAATAAAAACGGGCGTTTCCAATGGGTCCAAATCATGAACTTCTTAAGCCATTTTGAATGGACCCAGTAAAAAAATCCGACTTAAAGCAAAACCCAACTTTTTTTAAACAAAAACTACTTTGCAAACATATTGAACAAAGAAATGACAGAAACCGAACAGAAGAAGTGGCACATCCCTCAGAATTGGTTAGTGATCATCAATGGAGATCAGCCCACTACTTTTAATTGAAAAATCAGTTCACTCTTCATAGGGATACAAACCAAATGGGAAATCTCACGAGTAGAGTGTTAGTGAAGAAGATTGATTAGCTTTTGTATTTGTAGAAACAAGAACAAAAATGGCAGCGCTTTCAATTTGTTACTTACTGTTTTACCTCCTAAACTTTAGCTTTATATTTTTTTTCCAATATTATAATTTAAATAAAAAAAATAAATTGAAAATATTTAAATTGACAAAGCAAACCAAGAAATCTGGTGCCGGGTCCTTTTACACACACACACTAACGAAAAGCACTGCTGAAATGACACAATTTCAAATTCAACAGCACTGTCAAAATCAGCAACATTGATGAGATCGACAGTGTTGATAGTAATAGACAGTGTCGGCAGAATTGATAGCAGGGGCTAAAAATAAGTTTGGATAATGGATAGTCCAGACTCGACGAAAACATTACTTGAACAAAGGACAATTCAAGGTACATAACAAACACAACAAATTCGGCAACATAAATTGGCAATTACACAGCAATGTTGATGGGTTGTTATGATAGTTATGATTATGGTTTCATGGAAGAAATGAATGTTCAGATCATAGAGACATGGTTACTAAACATGGAAGCATGAGTGAGATTGTTCCTCAATATACTAAGATTATGGGTCAACACCTCCCACTAAGTTCAAGAGAACATGAGGAGAAAGTGTCTCACTACTTCCTAAAATATAGGAATGGTAGTTATATGCTTTATAACCTTTCATATGTTTATTTATAAACAGGCTAGAGAGCCTTAGCTGTGTAGGCAGAAATGTATAGCATGCAAGTTTTATGTATAGCACACACATATGGATTTATGTATTTTCTTTGTTGTTGAGATTAATAAAGGTTCAGATTGATTCCTATAATAACTTCTGTGTTTAATATACATTACGTCCTTTCCATTATGTGTTTCGCTTGTCTTATAACAAGGGAGAGTGTGAGGAAACCTTTTGGTGAGGAGAAACACTTAGTTGCTAGGCAAATACGAGTGAATCGATAAAGAAAAGGCTGAGTCTAGTAGGACTAGATTGCTATATAGGAGCTGAAAATTTCAACGAGAAATTAACCCCGTGATAATTGGTATTAGAATACGGTTACATTCTTGGCAGGATGACGAGATTGTTTTGTGGACAAATCGACTAACTGATTTGGGAGAGCCATCATTGGGATAGTTGCGAAATTGGTGGCTGAACTTTATATGCCTAATGCTATGAAGGCAATTCAGGAAAGATTGACGCATCTTGAGGGCTTGATGGGTCAGATTCCTGAAGATGAAGATTATTCATTTCATGACAGGATACAGTTGGCAATGGATATTGCTAAAAAGGCTGATGGACAGTATGTCGAACTCGCGGCAGAAACAGGTCGTAAGTGGTAGGCCGTCGATGAAAAGTTGTCTATCTTGAGGAGGCAGTTGCAAACAATACTGAGGGTGTTAGATCCTCCAAGCCAAAGGTTTTAGAATCGAAACCATTTGCTGGAATAAGGAGTTCAAAGGATTTGAAGAACTTTTTGTGGGATATGGAACATTATTTTAGTTTTTGTTAAACCTTAAGAGGAAGGATGGGATGAAAAAGAAGAAGAAATTTGGTGAGGGAGAACCTAAACATGCTGCTCATAATGAAAAGTCAGATGGGAAGGTAATCAGTAAAGGTTCAAAACCAAATTTCTACTGCTTTTTATGCGATGGAAATCACTCTGCTAGAGACTGCTCGAAGAGGGAAAAACTCAATACTATCGTTATGAAAGATGGTGATAAGGACATTGCACACATAAATCCTATACATGTGTTTCATGGCTAAGATGAAATTTAGTCATATTGGGACCAACTTGGATGAGGTGGGTATGGCTGGGCAAGACTGCTTTGGGTGGGGCAGGTTTGGCAAGTCTGCCTCTGTTTTTTGCATTTTGTCAATGAAAGATCAGGGTGACAGAAGCAAAATAGCTATGCCGGAATTGTGGCCAACAGACAGGCTATACTGTAGTGATTATGAATTCAAGGAACTTTAATGACGAGGACTGATTGAGGAGAAAAATTTGACAGCCAAATCATGTAGAGATTTGGTTGAGGCACCATACTAGATGAATTTGGTTTGGTATGTTGCCTTGGAAAGGAGGTAATACAATAACATTGAAGACGTTGGGAGTCTGCACTTTGATGATGAACAGTTTGAGTGACAGATTCAATGACTGGGTTAGTGGGTTCGGTTGAGGAACCAAAATCATTGACAAGGATGATTTGGTATGCTGCCTTAATGAAGAGGTAATATGGGTGGCTATTCTGTGTATCTTGATGTTGAGAGATTCAAGGTGATAAAAACATATTGCTATTGGCCTTTGTTGGGTTATCATGTTGCGAGTTTTTTGTGGACAAACATGCAGCAAATATGGGAGCAGTAAGGCTGTTACATCAACTAAAAATGGTGTCATGAAGTGTCTTGGGTATAACAGTAGGCACATGGATAGCAGGTCAGGAGGGTTTGATGCTGAAATGCTACGTATGTGCATGCTTGGACAGGGTTGAGACTTGCGAAGAAACTTCAACATAGAATTACGTTGATCATTAAAAAGGGTTGTCTCATTTTGCTTACAAGTTTTATATGAAACAATTAGAGAGTTGAGTGGATTTTATAGGGATTCACGTGATTCTTCAAAGTGGTTTTGTATGGTATTATTTATGAGAAAAAGGGATGGAAGCATCATGAAAATAGGCTTGCAGGTTTACGAATTGGCATATGGGATTGCTAATAAATGAGGACAGCTTATGTGTGGCTTAAGAAAGTCGCATATGAATTCTGGTAGACATGGAAATTAAGTGATCATGAAGAGGTGCGACTTTGTCTTTGGCCAGATGAGATCGATGAGATTGGTCTCATTGTTTTGGGTTGAGACTTAATGTGTGTTTTGACTTTGTGGGAAACAAGCAAGACCCTAGAGAAGACTTTAGTCATAGCTTGGTTCTAAAACTAGTGACGATGAGAATGTCAAAGTCCTAGGCATTGCAAAATTGGTGGACAAAATTTTATTGAATGTGGGTAGACAGGCTTTGTGTGCTGGGTATAAATTCGTGGTAGTGGGTATGTGTGATGTAGGGGTATTATAAGTTTGTTCAATGAGGGCTTCAGTTTCTTTTAGTGGAGGAGGTTTGTAATATAGTCAAAATCCAGAATGAATACGCTGACGAAAAACACTACTAGAATGACACAATGGACAATGTCAAATTTGGCAGCAGTGTCAAAATTGGTAGCACTAATGAGATCGGCAGCGTCGATAGAATCAGCAGCGTCAACAGAATCGGCAGCAAAGGCTAGCGATAAGTTTAAACGATGGATAGTTCAAGACTTGATGAAAACACTACTTGGACGAAAGACAATCCAAGGTAGACAATAAACACGGCAGATTCAAAAGCATAGACTGACAGTTACACAACAATATTAGTGAGTTGTTATAATAGTTATGATCATGGCTTCATGGGAGAAAATAGATGTCCAGATCATGGAGACATGGTTACTAAACATGGGATCATGGTTGGGATTGCTCCTTAAGACACTAAGATCATGAGATCATTGGTCAAAACCACCCATTAAGTTCACGGGAACATAGGGGAGAAAATGCCCCACTGCTCCCTAAAATGGAGGGATGATAGTTGTATGCTTTGTAACCTTTCATATGCTTCTTTATAAATAAGCTAGAGAGCCTTGGCTATGTAGGCAGAAATGTATAGCATGCAAGTTTTGTGCATAGCACACACATACAAATTTGTGTATTTCCTTTATTGTTGAGATTAATAAAGGTTGGGATTGGTTCCCATAATAACTTGTGTGCTTATATACGTTACACCCTTTCTACTTGTGTGTTCTGCTTGTCTCGTAACAAGAAAGAGTGTAGGGAAACCTCTTGGTAAGGAGAAACACCTAGTTGCTAGGTAAACACAAGTAGATTGACAAATGGAAGGATGAGTCTAATGGGACTATATTGTCGTATAGGGGAAGAAAATTTCGATGAGAAATTAACCCCGTGATAATTAGTGGTTGTTGGGTAAGTCTGGTCTGCTCATGAGGGATGAGCCTAGTCTAATTTATTAGATGAGTTACTAAAGGAGGTAACCACTTCCTCAATTTATATATATAGGGACATAACCAATATGAAAAAAGAAGTTTTTCATTGTTGAAAGAATATAGTTCTCTCTTTCTTTTCTCCCATCTTGGACTCTCTGCATTAACTTGACAAGATTTATAAAGACGTTCTTACTGTGAAATATCACTTTGGTTCTAGTAATTAAAGTGACACTGAAGTAATTGATCTAGGGACAAGAAAAAGAATTATCATGTAACAAGTAAGTTTTCTTTTTAAATCTACATTGGTAGTGGAGCCATGGTTTTAATATTTTTTTGTGTGCAATACACCTATTACTGCATAAACGTTAGTTGTACATTCTGTGTTGAAAGAATGCTTCCGTTAAGTCTTGGATTGACAAAACTTTATCTAATGTATTATCATTCAAATTTGATGAAGCATTGAAGAATGAATAATTATAATTTGGTTAGGATTTTGTCTTTTCTATCATTAATTAAAAAGACCCTTCTGTCAAATAAATAACACTTGTATAATTGCCATTTGTTAATTAAAAAAATAAAAAATTATGTCTATTGAAAATTTGCTATAAATGGCACAATTGCCAAATAAAGCAAATACACATCTGGAATATGACAGATGTGCAACTACCATTTGGTAGTTGAAAAAAAAAACCTGAGAGTAATTGCCATGTGTAACTACCATTTGGCAGTTGATAAAAAAACACAAAAAAAATGTAGAGTGGCAATTAAATATTGATTAATTGTGGTGGCGATTTAATTTTTTTAAAACAAAAAAAAATGATACATGCGTTAATTAAATATTGATTATTATATTTATATGCTTTTGAAATATTTTTGTTGTAGTGGACAGACAACTACAAATTGATCATTTATTGAGTTATATCATTAATCTTGTTCATAAAATTTAAGAGCACATTGATTATGTATCATTGGATGAGTATACTGACTATGAGTGGTGTTTACAAGTTCTACATGGAACATCAAATGTTAATCGTTCTCAATTTTATGCCTGAGGAATGGATATTAGTGCGACTATCGTTGTAATATAGGCTAGAATCCTTATATTTCAACAATCTCGCTGATGAAATGCTGCTTGAGAAGGAATGTCAGAATACTAAAAAGGGTATACAACGCACTAGAAGAGGCATAAGTCATTTAAATGCTGCTATTAAATTCATTCCATGGTTCGAGCAAAATGAACTTAGAGGAGATGATTTTGATGAAGCAGATGACGTAATTGAAAATCCTATTTATGTACCTCCAATATAAAATAATTTTGAAATTTTTTTTATTTCGAATGGGTCCATAGAACGTTATAAGGCCCAATTAGTAGCAGAAGGCTACACTCAAGAAGAGGAAATTGATTATGAAGATACATTCTCACTAGTTTTGAGGATTACTTTAGTTCACCTCATTTTAGCTATAGTCGCACATATGAACCTAGAGTTATATCAAATAGATGTTAGAACTGCATTTCTCAATGGAGAACTAAATGAAGAGATCTATATGGTTCAACCTTTAGGATTCGAGACAAAAAGACAATAGTGCAAAGTTTGTAAGTTTAAAAGATCCATATATGGTCTTAAGCAAGCTTCTAGATAATGGAACGTCAAGTTTCATCAAGCTATCCTTAAGGATGGTTTTACAATAATGGAAGAAGACCATTGCGTGTATGTAAAATGTTCTAATAATAATTTTATAATATTGTCCTTATATGTTGACGACATCTTAATAGCTGGAAATAACAAAGAGATGATTGAAACTACTAAAAGGTGGTGTCATCAAACTTTGAAATGAAAGACATGGGTGAGGCCAACTATGTTCTTAGTGTGAAAATCGTAAGAGATCGTACTAAAAGGCTTTTGGGTTTAATTCAAAAGACTTATATAAAAAAGATATTAGAGTGCTACCATATACAATATAGCAAATCAATAGACACCCATATTGATAAAAGTTTGAGCCCGAGTTGTGATATGTGTCCTAAGACTCTAGAAGAAAAGGAGAAAATATCCAAAGTATCTTATGCCAGTGTTGTCGGTAGTTTAATGCATGCAATGATGTGCACACGTCTCGATATATGTTATGTTATTGGATTGGTTAGCCGATATCAATCAAACCCTATTCAGAAACACTAGACGACAATCAAAAGGATTTTACGATATCTGAAAGGAACTTCAAATTACATGTTATGTTACCAAGGAAAGAAAGATTTATGATTGATTAGTTACTCGGATGCTAATTGGGGAGGAGATGTTGACTAATTCAAATCAACTTTGGGATATGTTTTCTTGCTTAATGATAGTGCAATAATATGGAGGAGCAAGAAACAATCATGCTTAGCCTTATCTACTATAGAGGCTGAGTATGTAGCTTGCTTCACTGCAACATAAGATGCTATTTGGTTAAAAAGTTTCATGTATCATTTGAAAATTATCAAATCAGCATCAGACTCAGTGATAATTTACTGTGATAACACTGTTGCAGTAGCTGTGGCAAAAAATCCAAAAACCATGAAAAGACCAAACACATCAACATGAGATATCATTACATTAGAAAAGCAATTACTAAACATGACATGATCCTAAAACACATTTCTACAAATTCTATGGTTGCAAATCCACTCACAAAACCAATAGCAAAGAATGCATTTGTTAGACAAGTGAGATCCCTTGGTCTATGTAGAATGTAATTAATAATATAACTAGTTTCTTTGCATATCCAATCACAAAACAAATAGCAAGGGATCCATTTGTTAGACATGTGAGATCCCTTGACCTATGTAGAATGTAATTAGTAATATAACTAGTTTTAAAGATCATACGAAGGTTTACAGTGATTAAGTAATGAATAAATGCCGTTAGAATATCATTTTATTCATTATTTATTTTATGAAATATATTGAGTATTGTATAGTACAATTTGTTAAAGTATATCGATAGACTTAGATTGACCCACTCACATGAGCAGTGACTTCTAGCACTTGTAAGGTGTGTAGAGATGAGACTAATTGAGTTTTCTTGCCCAATAAGCAATTTGGGAGCAGTGAGAGCAATTTTAACTCAAAGTAATTATTAAAATGTCACCTTGGTTGGGACTAAGATGAGGTTCTTAAATAAAAAAATAGACATTAATGAATTCTTACCATTCATGTATCTATTATGATTAAAGCCAAGTATAAAATTATTCATCTCCCAATAATGACAATAAGCAAATGAGAATTCTAATTTGAAGTCTATATTTTTTGCGACAAGACTAAGACTCGTATAATGTATACTCTCTAACAAGGAGAGCATCAACATACACTATTTATCTTCAAAAAAGAAAAGAGTAAGCTCAACTATAATATATATTTCATACTACATGTGCTAACGACTATTACATGAATAAAAAAATGGATCCCTACTTCTTTATTATACGAGTCTTGGAGATCATGTATAAGATCTTTGTAATTTTTAACTGTATCATGAGGTGATGTATAAATGATCGCTATTTTAGGAGTATATCCTATGATCATGGAATGATTCGACATAAAAAAATACTCTTAAGGAAACAAGTTAATTCAGATCTGATTGATATGAGTTTTAAAAAAAGAATTTTAGTTCTACACCTATTACTTGTATTCACCGGTTGGGATCGTATTACTTGAATAAATTTAATATGATTTAGAATACTTGTAATTGTAAAGATGGATTGAGTATGAAATTCTTGAGGGATTGAATTATATTCAGTTATGTGTAGCTAAAAATATTTGGGGTATATTAGTACACTTTAAGGAATAATCAATTATGAGATTGATGTCTTTTATATGGCCCGTATTAAGTTTATATATTAGAGCTCCTTTCATTGTGTGCGTTAGGTCGCACGGTCTGTTCATCAAATATGAAATTCTTGTCCAAGTTTGAAATATAATGTATTAGATAGATTTAGTCCTTCAAGAGCGAGTGAGAGATGCTGATTATTGGGTTATGCATGGTCCACCTATGAGGAATGGACCTGGTCCAAGTCATTAGAGGAGTTACTAAAGGAAGTAACTACTTCCTCAACTTATATATATAAGGACATAACTCATATGAAAAAAAAAAGTTTTTTCATTGTTGAAATAATATAGTTCTTTTTTTCTCTTCTTCCATGTTGGACTCTCTGTATTAACTTGACAAGATTTACAAAGATATTCGTACTGTAAATTATCACTTTGATTCTAGTAATTGAAGTGATAAATAAATTCTCTTTTTTAAAATCTATAGTCAGCAATTTTTGCTTCTAATGTCAAAGCTTGGATAGGTGAAATCCATGGAAGAGTTGTTTGTGATGTCTATGGTAATTCTTCTATTAGACTTGAAGATCATGTTTCAGAAGGTTCCTTTTTAATCTCTCTCATTTTGTTTTGTCTCTTAGATTAATGTGTTTTTTAGTTTAATTTTTGAAATTGAAATTGTTTTTTTACTTATTTTTTTTAAGATGTAAAAGTCTAATTCGTTTATGAATTTTGCAGGGGTGAGTGATTAGTTAGTGGGTTAGTGTATATAATGATGTTTCATGCTAAAAATTGTTTCATTTTAATTATTGAATAGTTACTGATTTGTTTGTGAGTGTGCGTGCACCAGTTAACTAAATCTCAATTTTAAAGTTGTTGGGGGTAGTGGTGATGGTTAATGGATTTTTTTTTTCCTGTTTTAGGTTTAAATAGCTTGTTTATTAATGTAATTGGATGAAATTATTTCTGTTTATGAGTGTACTTAGATAAAATTAATTCAGATTGTTGCTGCGAAATGATGAAACTGTGTTTATATTTTTTGTTTTTATGGTAGAACTATTTTGTTGTTTTGCTGCGATCCTGAGTTTTTTTGCTGTATTCTCTTTGTACTAGCTACATAATTACTGTGATTATGGTTTGGCAGATGTTTGTCAGTGAATGACGAAAAGACCTGTCTTAGCATCGTATTATGTTCCAGAAAGAGAAAAGAACGTGGGCATTAATGTCAATAAAAAGAAACTTGTAATAAACGGTTGAATCCTGAAACAGAGAGAGCAGGAGAGAAGGGTATCAAATGAAGAAAGTGAAGATTCGGTGAAAATTAGAGAGGTTTTTGTTTTTGGATTTCAAAGATGATTAGAATGGGTAAAGCAGAAGGCATTTGGGGCTTCATTTTTATGGCTTATCTGCTAGATTTATTTCACTCAGGTTTCTTTATCATTTTTTTTTGGCCTCTTCGATGAATGTATGGGCTTTATTGGATCAAATTTGATTAATTCTATAGGAAGTTGATCTTTTGGCCTTTTTTTTGTGAAATGGGTTGTTTTATCCTTTGATGAGAAGAAAGAGGGGATGTTAAAGTCTGTAACTTTGTTGTTTTTGTGGGTTTGTTTATTTTTGAGTTTCTTAGGGGTGATTTTGTCGTTTTA
>Ga0325402_1005865_pt1 | contig 11551 bp, 11 predicted proteins | sample PopdelMetagenome_22_FD_207212 | JGI IMG/M metagenome (GOLD analysis project Ga0325402, IMG submission 207212) | Populus deltoides microbial communities from Bellville, Georgia, United States - Xylem-PdKOR-R3 | ecosystem: Host-associated > Plants > Phyllosphere > Stem > Wood/Secondary xylem...
TTATTTCTCCGAATCCTCCGACTTTCTCAATCTATTATAAAAAAATTTCAAGAGCAACATTAAAAATAGTTGCAGATGCACTGTAAGGCTTGAGATCAGTTCTTGTAATTAAAATTCCTTGCAAAGTGTAAACCAGATTGGTCCTTCACGAGAGACTCCAAAAAGTTAAGTCTTATATATATATCAAGATTTACATCAAGATTAATTCACAAGTCTATCAGCACATGAGCTAGACTCCCCTTACACTGGAGAGATTTCTGCCCTCCAGTCTCTGCGTGGAAGATTTATACCTATCTTGGAAAAATAGCATAAAGGCCTGCCCTGTCCTTGATCATCTGCCAAAACATGTTTAACCACTTGGGAAGCTACTTCAAGATGCAAACATCTGATTCCCAAATTCCATAACCAATCCAGCTGCAAATCCTGCCATGAAATACCCCAAGGAAATATCCCAGGCGCTGTACGGATCATTCTTGCTGGTTCCATCACTGTCAATTTTATCCATCCATCAAATGGGGGAGACCGGTGCACATGAACAATAGTAGTAGGCTTATAAGATGGCCTAAACCAGTGAGATTTAGATACACTAAGTACAAGAGAGATTACCAATTTAAAAAGCAAATCAAAACCTCCAAGTTCCAATTTATTTATTAACTTCTTGATACTCTGGTAAGAGAACCAAAAACACACTGCTGCTAAAATCTAAGAACAGCCTTCATACATGATGATTAGGTCACATCCTTGGGTATATAAATATATAGGTCATGCAATTCTAAGAATACATTAGGTCACATCCTTGGGTATATAAATTCCTGTAGCCTCTTAATTCTCCTGTCAGCACACCCCCTCTATCCATTTACTTTGTAGCTCAGTACCTGGAATTTTTGTATTCAAAGATGATTAATTTCTACAAGCAATGGTTGTGCTTAGAATAAAGAACTCATAGTTAAATTAAAAGAGGGGTTTCACGGATCAGTAGTTCGCAGAATCCTACAAATTCTTCTCTATAAAAAAAAGATTTTTGGAGCCTCGTACAACAAGAAGAGTTAATGACTATATTATCATTAATGATATATTCTAGTCACTGAAAATATTTATTTTTTAGTAATGTAAAAGTTAGAAATTAGTAAAGAAAAAGTGTTCTACATTAAACAGATAAATCATATAAATTCTACATCCGTGTGATTCGCTTCTTGATTAGAAAACTTAACACAGGAAATTAAACTCAAAAAATTAGCAACAAAATACTAAAATACATTTGATAATTCATAAAAACTACGAAGATCGAAAAGATAATAAAAAAAAAGCAAAACAAAAGGAGTTACAAGGTAGAAATTTTACCTTAATTAGGATGCTTGCTTTGGTTCGAGGTCATTATCCTTTTTTTTAGAATAAGTCGAGGTCATTATCCTTGTTTATCTTTGCACATAAGGCATCAATAATCAATTGGAGAACATTCTTCTCTTTTTCTAGTTCTATGTTTTTTGCTCGAAGTTGAATGAGGTTTAAATAATCATCGTTGTTAATCTCCTTAATCAGCAAACCCATTTCTAATTTCAGCCGTTTATTTTCGCGCTGAGGATCCATATTATCTTCGATACTCGCCTGCAATCAAAAGAAAGAAATGGAAACGCCCGTGAGATGATTACCGAGTTCACTTCCTCGTGTAAGCTTGAGTGAGATTCAGCAATTAAAAATAGCAATGGAAACGCTAAGTTTCATCAAGCTAGAAACACACACACACACAAACAACCAATTTTATTTTTTTTAATATAACTGCTAGCTAGCTAGGGAGACAAAGTACCGAAGACTTTTGGACATCCATAACCTAAATTTCTAATTAATTATTAAAGCATGCCAAAGAATTGCCTCATATTTGATTCATGTTGCATTCACTAAAAAGGTGAGTATCTTTAATTAATTAATGTGAGATTCTCAACTTACATATAAAAAATCTTACAACCACTCGTGATTTCTTCCACGTTGATTACTTATTAATTAGTTCTTTTTTATGATTTAGTCTTTAGCGATCTGAATGAGGCTTCACCAAACTTAATTAGGGCACACAATTCTCTATATCTTACTCAATATATAGGGGAAAGAGGGAAAGCCATGACCTTTGCTCAGGTTTGATATATTAATCTTGTTGTGGTGAGAAGAGAGGAGCTACCCTCTCCTTTTGTAAACATAATGAGCCCATGAAATGGATGACACAGAAAATTGGGTGTCAAACAAGATTCCAGCAGTTAATTACCACCACTTAGCTAGCTCAGATAATTTGACCTAGATTATTGCATGTATAATGTGGTGATCATCGGCAAAGTGAAAAACGCAGGAGGTAAGAAGAAACACTCACTACTTGCTTCGAAAGCACATCCACGACTACATTTTGCCTCTGAAGCTGGGCCTTCTGTTGGCGAAGTTTATTCTGTAGCAGTGTCATTTCGTCTTTCTGAGATTGCACCATCTCTTGCAGCTTAACTTCTTCCCTTTTGAAGTCGTCATTCTCTCTATTTAATTTCTTATTTTCTTCAGTGAGCACAAACAATTCTTGCTCAGTTTTCTTTTTATTTTCCTGCATGATATTTGATCAAAACATAAGAATTACAGAAAAAAGTCTAAATAAAAAGATAAGAAGAGACACAATCAGTTAACTACCCTGCATCGTCGCCGATATGCCCTGTCGGTCGCTCTTTTCTTTTCAAGATCCTTGGGAGTTTTAGGAGCTTTTATTTTCAGCTTAGTATGGGCAGTAGGAGACTCTCCAGGTAGAGGTGATAGGCACTGCCCGATTGGAAATGGGTTCACTCCATAGCCGTCGGTGATTTCATCGATTGTAGATGTGTTTGTTCCAGCTGCGATTAAAGTTTAGAAGAAAAAAACCCTTCAAAAAGACCCCCTTTTTATTTTATTTTTTATAACCTAGCAAAATAATACATTAGGAACAATGGAGAAACCCATGGCGAGAGAGAATGAACATATAAGGGCACCTCAAAGCAAGAGCAGATAAAGATAACAACATAGGGAAACGAACATAATTGAAAAGCTAAGCATGAGAAGGTACAAAATCAAAAGGTTTCCCATAAAGATAAAAGCACCATTGTAACAGAGATCGAGTAAGAGCATCAGTAATCTTATAGAGAATAAGAAACAGAACATACTCCACTGTCACATAAACAGATATTCAGATATGATTATGTAGTCTGACGCGAATACAGCTTGACTCTAACTAGTTCCTGGAAAATAAAGAGCAGGACGTAGGGAGAATTAATTACAGTTCACATGCAGTACTACTTTGGTTTTGTCCTAGTCGGCATAATTAATACTTGGAATCAACTTACTTCTATGAAGCTGAGGCATCATATCTAACAGTTCAGCCCCTCCTGTCCAATACAAATTGAGCTGATCCATTAGCTTCTACTTGTAGAAAATTGAAAGCAAACAGAAATCAACTACAAAAAAGGATACAACCACGCAAACAAATAGGAGAGAAAATGCTTCTTACGTCTCCGTCCCAGAGATCGAGAAGGTCCGTTTATTTCAGGTAAATTGTGCGAAAACGCGCGATATAGAAAGAAATCGATCGGGCAAGCACGACATGCTTGCATCATGAAGGTATCGAGTCCTAACCATGACATAAACAATCGTGCGATATATGCTCCACTGCCTTTTGTGTACGTTCTTTGTCGCTCGCCCTTAAAACGGGGCTGTAGTAGTAGAAGTTAATTAAGGACAAGGATGTTGAGTTTAATAATAACAAAAAACAAAGAGGAGGCCACCAATGGCGCCACGTACCCTATATCATAGCTAGCCAGTGCATAAGATTGGGAAGAAAAAAAAAAACCCACCCTTTTGGTGCCCAAATTTGACCATGGCCCACTTAATCAAAAAGGACCTGGACACTCTTTGGGCATAATTTTCCAAGTCAGTAGATAAAATAAAATAAAAATTCAATCCATGACCTTTCCAACTAGCTAGTACTCTTGCTGCCAGCTCGTGAGTACTCTCGATCGAGTTTCTCCTTTCTTTTTCTTTTTCTTTTTTTAATCTGTAAAACGATTTACAATATCAAATTTTGAAAGAAATGCGCATCAAGAGACCAAAAATTATATTTGTAAGTAATTATTTTTTTATATTAAATAAATAAAGTTCAAGCTCTAGCAAAAGAAACACATAATATATATTGATAAGCAAAAGAGAGTAATTGTTTTTCTTAACCGAGCTTATTGACAATAAAAAAAACCTTTCCACATATAAATCAGTTAGTTTAAATATTTAAAAACATCTCTCCCTTCAAAAAAAAAACCTCCCTCATTTCAACTTGAAATAACGCCAACCATATATCCAATTACAGTGCCGATCTAGTGGTCCCATAATTCATTGTAATCATATAGTATACCAAGAGTGTGAATGGGTTTTAGGATTACCTGTCTTGTTTCTTCATAGAAAGAGGCTTGTGGATAGATTTTAATTACTGGAGTACTGGGAGTCGCTTTCTTAATTACTGCTGCTGGTGCGGGCGTAGTTGGCACCGAGTAATATTCAATAATGTGTGTAGACATGATGAACATCGTATGCGAGGCCCATGAGAACGTGATCGACAACGTGCGAGGTGAAGCCTAATTGTTAAACAAGGTGGTCAAAGCTCCAATACTTGTTTTAAAAGCAGCAGCAGCAGCTGCTCATGTCAAAGCTCCAATACTTTTTTTAAAAGCAGCAGCAGCAGCAACATGAGCAACATGGTATTCCTTTGCCGTTTCTCTAATTCTGCAGCAAATTAAATCAACTGCAATGCCACTGATCAGTGTTTCGAAATAAAGTGACAAATCTGGATCCTGTTTTAGGATATGTTCCAAGGTAAGTACTGGAATTATGCGCTCGAGTATTGTAATGGATTAGGGCATGGATTATACAAAATTGTTGGTAAGCAGACTGAAAGTTATCATGCCAAGTCTCAAGATGTGGTTCATAATGTTAAGAAAAGTGGACAGCTTGGATTTAATGAAATTACAGCTTCTTTGGATATCATGAATTCATAAAAATCACCGATTAAATATATTATATAAACCTTCTTTTACTCTAAACGTCTAGCCTATTACACCCTTACAATTAAACTACAATGATTTACAGATGCAAGAACATTTAAGGTATAAAATATAATATTTATAATATCTTATTAAAAACTATCATCAAATTTTTAAAATCTCAGTGGTCTGTGTAACTTAGAAAGTGCATCAGGAGGATCTTTTAATTAACCTTATGAACGTTTCAGAGTTTATATTATAATTAATTAATGCATAGATCGATGAATAGGCGCATCACTTTCGATCCATGATTATACTATGAATTGGGTCTGATCACTTTGCTCTAGCCCTTGGTATCATCATCACTAGTTTTAATTAAGTTATCATTTCTTCAATTACGAGGGATGTCTTGATCATGTTGAAGGAAGAAAAGAAAAGAAAAATCACATCATTACTTTAGATTCTAAAATCGTGGAAAGTTAAAATGAAAAAGACAGCACGTTGGTCCCCTCGATCGTCACTCGGATCTGACATTTTTCATTTTCGAAAAGCAAATCAAAATATAACTCACTGATAGATCGATCAAAGCTCTATGTTTGGTTTCGTAACATTTAACTCTTTTACCAGGATTCAAATTTTGGTAGCAGTCATAAACCATCACATATAAATTATTCATAATTTCCTAATTAATAGCATCGGCGCCGTTAATTAGTTCTTGAAATTAAAAAAAACAATCTATGAAATAACGATTCTTAATGACAATTTTTCTTCATCAGTCTCAAATTAAGGTAACTGTTCAATAAAGAGTTGTACCTTACAGGCCAGGTGTCGTTCAGATTTGCATATAATCTGACAGAAAAGCATGCATGTTTTGTCTGTCCGAGCATCCTGTTTTCTTTTTCTAAAATCACCCACTCGTCCAAACCAAACGTTGTCTTTACTGTGCTGCATGTATCATGTCATCCTAAATAACGATTTGCAAAGTAAATACTCTCATCAATGCAGCTTCAAGTCATCTCAGATATATGAACTTGATTCGGCTCCATAAAGCTGCTTGATGCAAACATCCTCAATATTTTGTACTCCTCTTTTCTTCCCCTTCCTGAAGATTATAAATAAACCAAGATAAGCATAGACGAAGGGAAAAATTCTAGCTAAAGACAGATTCAAAACATATTCACGTACCCATAATAATGTCAAGACCAGAAAAGTTGTTAGCACCAGCAGAAATATTCATAGTTTCTGATGAATATATAGTATCTGAACTGGACGGCTGAATGCATTTTGAGGGTTTGTTGGTGAGATGTGGTTGTGAGGAATCATGGGCGAGCTGAGTTCTTTTTAAAATGAAGGTAGCATCCATCATTGACGAAGACTACACAAAGCGCTGCATTGTTTGACGAGGTCACTGCGGTACCATGTGAAACACAACCCTTTTAACCTGTTGTTGAGGACTTGGTTTTATTGGCCGATAAATTTGTATAGATCTTATCGGTTGATAGTAGATAAATTTTAAAAAATCTTATCTAAAAGAAATTATAAATGGCCAATAGGCTACTATTAAGAAAATATGGGGGGCTTTTTTTTCTATCTATAATTAAGAAAAAGGACGAGCACCCTTCTTTCCCCAACCCCATTTATCAATTACAATAACTTTAGATGGAGTATTCTTACAATTTGTAATGCAGTCATCCTCAAATTAAAATTCAAATTCAAATTAAAAAAAAAAAACCTGATCTCATTTTTTTTCATAAATAAATAAATTTACGAGAAATCAAATTACCAAAAACATCCTCCATTTGTCACAACTGGTTCTAACCTCTAACCGCAACATCAGCAAATTGATGTCCCTTTTAGAAGAAATTGCCTCTCAATATCCTGCATGAACACACACAAGCACAGTCATCAGTATGAGCCCTCAGTAAAAAATCTTGAGGCCAACTGTTCTCTGCTGTGAATGGCTACTGCACTAAAAAAGAGGGAGAGTGGCAATTTCAGGTACAAGATCACTAATCCAATACAACTTCCTTGTAAGTTTATAGAAATCCAAACATTTAGATGCATGACATGACACAGACATTCTAGAGATATATATAATCTTCAAGTTAGTCATACGAGCCACATTTCATTACAAGTCTCTTCAAACTGTTTCAATTAGATGTCTTTACAAGTTGCATAATAAAAAAAAAAAGAAGTTTATCAAATCACTTATTTCAAAAAATGAAACCAACAAAGCAATGACTACCGCCATTGTCGGCAAAGCCGCGCTAAATGTCGTGAAATTTTTCCTTCTGTCAAATTTCCTTTTGAACTCGTGGTTCCTGATTTGAGCACTTGAACACAGGAGAGAGAGAAAAGTTATGGAAATGATAGAGCTAGGAAACCACGTGTACTTGCTGAGAAACTTGGCACAAGGAAACTACAAAAATACATTTAGCTAACTATTGTACGAGAAGAGAGTTTGCAAGCACTTTTTGCGTGAAACTATGCAAATAATCCTTGCAAAATATTTAATGGTACCTTCTCATGCTTCCTCCTACAGTGGTGGCTGTGAAACACTTAAAGAAAATAAAACACACTATTTTATTTCAACAACAAGAAGCTTATAAAATAAATAAAAGCTTTTAATAGACACCCTTTTTTTTTCTTTAGTGTTTCTCTCTTATCTTTCCCACACACTATAACATAAACTTAGCTATTTATTTATACACAAATTGAAAGTAAGAAAAATTTTAGTTGGCGGTTGTGTAAATGTAGCTGATGGTTTGTAAAGGCTATTGGCAATTTGTGAAGACGGCTGATAGTTGGTGGTTGGCGGTTTAAGAAGTCGGCTGATAATAATTGCAAGCGGTGATTGTCATCCTTGATTTTCTTGGATTGAGTTTAATGCAACAGTCTTTTTGGTTCAGCATCTTGTCACGTAATGCTTGATTTTGCATTTTGAGCACCATATTCCGCTGTCCCAATTTCTCAATCTCATTCAAAAGTTGTATTCTTTCAGATGCCCAATTATCCCACTTGGCATTTTGACACAGCATATTGCGTTCATTTTCTAGCAGCACCATCTCAAGTTGGTTAGGTCCAAGCTACAACAGTAAAGAAAGCATTGTCATCCACAAGTTCACTAGCTTGTTACAGGTAGAAACATTTGCAACCACAATTTTACCAAGAAAAAAATGATACGAGACAACGGTCTCTAACATGACTATCACTGTAACCGGTATATATTTAGTAATACAAAGAGGACGAAAAGTAAATCAAAGGATTTGTTCAATAGAAACAAAATCAGTATGTGATTTGCCACACGGTATCATTAAAGCTAATCAGTTACCTAGCATTAAAAAAAAATCATCTTACATCAGAATGTGAGTGTGATGGAAACACTAGAACCTCGAGCTATATTTTCACTTCAACTAACTACAGATGCATCAAATGTTTGAGTGGATAGTGAAAATAGTCCCAGATAGATTGGCATGGCTAGCTGCACTAAAAACCCAGGGCAATAGAGACTAGACTAAAACCCTGAACCCAAACTCATGGAACTAATACAACTCATAAGATTCGTCTGATTTATAAATATGTAAAGAAAAATAGAATTAACATTACATCGTAGCGGAGTACAAAACCTCTTCATCCAACTTACCTTTTAGAAATGTATTCTTAACATTGACTTGCCTGATTAGGCATCATCGTAACAATAGAAAGACAAGGATATGTACAGTCGTATGCTTGAAGCCTAGCTACAAGCCCTGAAGATTTAAGCAAAGTGATCAATAGCTTCCTGTTATGTGTAATTGGCTGCAAATTTTATAATCTCTTCTTTTTTTTTCAGAAATTTTGCTCAACGAAGATAAAGGAATACAAATTATAAAAAGATCTTGGGATTTAAGACAAAAATCAAACACAAAGCTGCAAAGTGATCAATAGTTAGAGATTCACCATTAGCTTTTAAGACTAATCACCAATAGACACTTTCTTCATATCTAGCTATCAACTACTCATTAAAAGTTTTGTCTCGCGTAATCTGAAGAATTCAACAAGCCTAGATGAGGCATATTAATAAGTGTTAATTCATATGCCCAAAAATGTAATACCAACAAATAAATCAGCTCAGCCTAGATGAATAATTTTAAGGGGATGGGTGCAAGAAAAAAAAGAACACGCACACATACATACATGCATACACATACACATACACATACACATACACATACACATACACACATGTATATATATAGATACATACATACATACATACAAACGTGTGTGTGTGTGTAGAGAGAGAGAGAGAGAGATCAACCATTAGTTGTTGCACAGAAGGGTTTTGTGACAGTAACTCCAACAGATTTTCTTGATTAGAAATAACTTTCTTTGAGTTGCCAATATCTCTTTTAAGGTTCCCTATTTCACCTTCTTTTGACTGCAATTTTTGAACCATTGAATCATTTTCTTTCCTACAAGACTCATTCTCCCTCTTCAAATGAGCATTTTCTTCCCGAAGAATTTGCAAGTTAATTCCCAGCTCTTTTTTCCTTATCTGCCAAAAAGAAATTAAGAGATATATATAGAAAAAACATGATTTCTCTAGCTATTTGCCTCACATGAGGAAGACCAGAAGGTACAGTGCTATACCTTACAACGTTGTCGATAATTGGCATCGATTTTTCTTTTCTTCTCCTTTTGATCTTCTGGAGTTACAGTAATATTTAGTCCATGCTGTGGTACTCCTGGTTGGGCCAACATATGTTGAGGCACTCTCAGCATGTTTGCTTCCTCTGAGCCCATACAACAAATTCATCTTAGTAACAGTACAAACAATTCTCTATGAATAACTCTAGCACGTGAACTACCATCAAGCAAAGTAATTTGTGAGATGAATTTGTTAAAATTGCGAGCAAACTACAACTAAGCATGAACATAGAACGAACACGCATTCACTCTTAAGCCTCAAAATACATCTTTCCATTAATGTGAGGAAGGTTACGGTAAAATGAAAGTATGAAAAGGAGAAATGATGGATTTTGACCCATTCATCTTGTTATTCCAAAAACAAGGAAAAGCAAAGGACAGATTGTAAATTACAAGCGAGGCATAGGGAAGGATCCTTTATTTCCTTCCTCAGTTGTTCATCCATCATACCAAACATAGAAAAAATCAAAAACCCAACAATGAAGCTTGCATGAGAAAAGTGGAAACAGGGTAACCCCAGTTATGATCAATCATTGAAGATAATATAAAAGAAACTATTGACAAGTCTTTTCGTAGATCCAACAGCAATTTAAGTACAGAAGTAGTCACCTGTTGAGTCGTGTTGTAGTGGGGGGTAGTGGAGAACCATGCCATCCAGTAAACCATAAGTCATCTTCATCGGAAATTCAAGAAGCTATGATTGTGTATAGAAGAAGTGCTCTTAAATAAAAGAAGAAAAATCCGCTGGGTAACTACATATGACAGAATGGAGTCGCGCGAAATAATGTCCATGCCGCGCGATAGATTCTTCGAATTGTAAAGAAAACGCTGGGTAACGGCCGGTTCTTCTCTTCCAAGTTTCTCTCGTAACTGTTTAAAAGTGGAGCTTAACTTATTTTTTTAACTGTTTTTATTTAGAAATAATATTTTTTAAAAAAATTTATTTATTACATCAACACATAAAAAATATAAAAATATATATAAAAATAAAATCTTAATTAAAAAAAAAACAGGTTAAACCTTAATTTAATTAGCAATTAATTAAATAGCTGTCTGGATATTAGTAAAGTAGATTAGGGTTATTCAACTCCTTTGCTTTAGGATTATTTGTCATAATGTCCCTCAACTTAGCACTATATCCATTAAACTAAAAATATCCCAAAACTTCACCCCCAAACCCTAAGAATCGAATTACCTGAAGATGCGTGTTCAAGAGCACAGGCCATGATACGCATTTAATCAATATTTACAAGCATCGATCGGCTCTAGAAAATTACGAGCAAAAAACATGTACAAATTTAAACATGCCTGCCCAAATTGATAAATATATATCCATACAAGAGGGATGATGAGTTATAAAGAGAATAAGAAAAATAAAATAAAATAAATTAAGTTGTATTCTTTTATATATTTTTTAAGGAATTTTTATTTTTATGCTCTTATATTTTTATATTTTCTTTTATATACCCTTCTTGCTATTTTTATTGTAAAAATACCCCTTAAAACATCAAAAGAAAATATTATTTTTTAAAAAAATAAATTAATAAATTAAGTTTGACAAACTTAAAAAAAATGAAAAGTCCAAAAAAATATAAAAAATTAAAAAGAAACCTTGAAACTTTTAAAAACCTTGAAATGTATAAAGTTGAAACATATCAAGAAAATTAATAAAAACAAGCCAAAAAAAAATATAAAAGAAACATTGGTAACTAATGAAAATCTTGAAAAAACATGTCTTCCAAACTTATTTCATTGCTATAGACATATTTTGTATTTACGAGGTTTTATAACATGATCTTCTCATCTTTTAGATTTTACAAGTTAATTATTGATTTTTT
>Ga0325402_1005868_pt1 | contig 11547 bp, 3 predicted proteins | sample PopdelMetagenome_22_FD_207212 | JGI IMG/M metagenome (GOLD analysis project Ga0325402, IMG submission 207212) | Populus deltoides microbial communities from Bellville, Georgia, United States - Xylem-PdKOR-R3 | ecosystem: Host-associated > Plants > Phyllosphere > Stem > Wood/Secondary xylem...
TTCTTGTAGGGTAAAGTTACAAACTTTTCTTCAAATCTCAATTTAGCAATCTAAAGGACAATTCTGCATCACCATGCATTTAGACAAAAAAATAACCAAACAAGGCATAAATAGTGAAAATAAACATAATCAACATAAGTTTATTTGAAAAAAGCGGAAGGATGTACAATAACAACACTCAACTGTTTTTGATAATTCACTTCCCATCTCCATAGTACGCAGACATAGCGGAATAATCTCAGTAGAAAGAAGGAAACTAATAACTTCTGTGTCATCAACCTGGTAACCAATAGAAAAAAAATTAAGATCAAAATTTCAAACTAATTGAGAACAAAAGCAACAAAAATATAAGCTACAAATGTAGAGATCAACATAATATAATACTCTTTTGTTTGGATAAATATTGATATGCTTGTGCCAAGTAATAAGGCAATGTGGATAAATGTAAAGATCAACACATTCATATATCATTATCTTTATGAGAAACAAGTATACTGTTCTATGAAGCTATGATGGTTAAGTACAAAAAGGTTTAGACATTGCACTATTAAATGATAAAGAATATAAAGATCATGAAGATGAGGAATAGAATATTAGAAAGGTTGAACTACCTTCACTAGGGCACCAATGACACCTAAACTAGTAAGCCTTAGGTACTCGAAAGGCCTTGATTTGCTAGTTGTATTTAGGAAAGGGTAGAGATATAAAGGTATATGAGCTGCAAAGGGCAAAAAAAGAAATGGTCAACTAGAAGAATACATACAATAAGTTAATCGGCTTATATCATATCCAAAAGGATAGCAAAAAGATTATTCTTCCCATGAAACAAAATTCAAGCCATATGATCCAACCAACAATAATAAAGTTTCCTCTCAAGTGCTACTCAAGTGAGCAAACAAGATCGAGAACATTACCATTGAGAAACAACATCCTTGTGTCAGGATGTGAAGCTACACACTGTAAGAAAATACAAAAAAAGATTATGAACATCATAAATAACTTCAAGCCTGAAATAAAATAAAAAGATCTGTAAAAGTACAGAGACAGAGAATATCTATGCTCACTCTTCAACATTGCATGAGTTAGGCAAGCAAAATGAAACAAGCAACATGTTGTGAAATTAGACAAAAAAACAAATTATCAAATTGTCTTTTCATTACACTAGCACTTCTTTTCTTATCTGTTTTTTTTTTCTTTTGAATTTTCTTTTTCCTCATATACTATCAGTAAATGCTTTAGTTCTTTTGGAAAGCACTACATTAAATAAAACTCCAAAATAATTTAAGTATTTAACCTATTATAGAAATGTGTTGAAAAATAATTTCCTTTCTACCTTATAATAGATGCATTTAAATATAAATGCCTACAGAAAAAAGGGGGCACTGCTGAGTTCTTAATAATCATAATACTTTATTCGTATAAATGACAAAATGAATTCCATTTTATGAATTACATTCTTCTGATATTTTACATATTTCAAAAAATTCCATTACACTTTTTTTCTAGGTGATGCTTGTAAAAAAGTAACTTCATTGATTCATTCAGAATATTTTTTTCCTCGATAGTAACTTCATCTCCCCAGTGCTCAAAGAAGTCCGCAAGTAGGCAATACACCCACCATAATCACCATCATAGATAGCCACATGGGAAATTGATTTTTAACTCTTGAATTATGCATCAACAATGTTTCCCAAACTAATAAAGGTAAGATTTGTACAAGAACCCAAAAATATTAAGCCTTTGATCATTGATCCATTGAACTTTTGAGCGAAATAATGCTTCACTCGAGTACCTAGAAGTGTTTCAGCATCTTAAATCATAATTTCTCTAAATGGAAAATATATGACAATCCATGCATAATAAATTTCCAATGAAGGGAAAGAAGCAAAGTTGAAATTATTAACGAAAAAACTAAAGTAGAAAATAAACATAAGAATAACCAGAGGAACAACAAAAACAAAATATTTTGACCTGAAGAAGTGCTAGAGCATTGCAAACTCGATTTGATTGTGCGGGACTTAAGTTAGGTGGTGATAAAACTGGGTATATTGAAACGATCTCCTGCAAATAAGGAAAACTCAAAAATCATGGAAATAACATACATCAAGCACTTTGAGAGTTGAAAATTTTCACACTTATCTACAATCTCTGGAAAGCTAAAAGGCTTCTAGAGGACATGAGAACTACACAACACCAGTGGTGTTTATTTTGCTTATTAAGCTCCAACCAAAATCACGAAAAAATCATGCAAAGCAGTCACATATGTTCGGTTGACAAGTTGGAATAAAAAGGGCTCCAAAATAAACACACAATAAATATTAACTCAAACATGAACGGTATGAAAGAAAACATCATCAATTCAGCCTAGTTTAAAGAGATCATAGAGAAGTAACAAGCATATCCCTTTTGTCCTTAAGAGTTCAAAACATTTTAATTCCCTCACTCATGTCCTCAATATGATCTATGTTTATTTTTTTTTTCTGTTAGCATAATGCATTGGGATCAAGGGAAACTAGTATGAGCTTTTCTATATATATATATATATATAGAAATTATAAAGGAAATTCTACAAGATAAAATATATCACAACGCAACATGGATGACTTCATGCTAACATGAGCAAGAGGGGAGATAATTTAACAAGGAACTGATATTAAAATATCAACTTCAAATGGCATACCTGTAACAATGCAGCAATTGTACCAAAAGAATTCCACAACAATGGAGCCAAATCTTGAAATAATTCTCTCTTCTAAAAATAAAAACAAAAACAAGTTTATTAGGCATACCTGAATGAGTGCAGCAATAGTACCAAAAGAATTCCACACGAAAGGAGCCAAATCTTGAAATAAATCCTTGTTCTAAAAAATGAAAGCAAAGGTAGACACTGGTTTATGATGGCAGAAAATGAATCTTCAACAGCTAAATGGCACAACCACTTAAAAGGAAAAACATTGGCAAGGTCCACATATAACAAGTTGATTACATGCTGCTATTGCACATGAAACCATGTCCAGCTGGGCATGCGTGCATGTATCTCTTCTTGTTTAAGCATATACAGAGAACTGATTTGCAATGAAAATGAAATAGTTTCTCCCCCTCACATGTATGCAGCCAGCCAAGGTAAAGATTCCTTTGCATGCAAAATCGAAGAAGCGTTTTGACAACCAGTTTACCACTTTAATGGCCTCCGATTTAAAACGAAAAAATACCTCGTGTTTAAGTATACAATGTTTTATTGCAAGAAAAGTTTGAATATGCCTTGAATTCTAAGTTTCACTAGTTCAGGGCAGCCTTTTTCTTCCTCAACTGCACGAAATGGAGCAGAACCCACAAATCATGGGTGGTGCCCAGCAGGTGGTGGATCTGTTTTAAGCCAATAATCATACATTTCCTTCCCATTCAACTGTCTATCGTAATTTATTAAAGCTGTTTTACAAAACAATAATTCTCACGAAATTATCTATTCTTCTTCTTGTAAACAACAAATAAAATAAAATATAGCGAGAGACCGCTCATTATTATTAGGGTTTCAACCAAAACCCCTAATTTCTCAATTCTCAATTTCTTTAATAAAAAGTAATTGGTAATTTTGTCGTTACCTTAGAGAGCTCAAGAAGGGCGTTTTCACGAAGATCAGGATTGCTTAGGTCAAGAACCAGGTGCTCTGCTGATGCCATCTTCCGGTCTTTGTTGGCGGGAGCTCCAGCGGCGGCGGGATTAGACGCGCTTGGTCCTCCGAAAGGTGTGTTCATCGACAGAGATTGAGGAAGGTTTGCCATTAAATTGTTTATCAAATTAAAATTTTCATGAGTCTTGTTTTGGTATTTCTTTCTTGATTTTATAATTTGCAGGAGGTGATTTCAGTATTTTAGAGACTGTTAGCGGGCAGGTGCTTCACATGCGCGTGGGAGTTTATATTACCTATATTTATAGTTCCATTTCCATTTCCATTTCCATTTCCATTTCACTTCACCCTAGGTCCAGTGGGTGTGTGGCGGTGTGAGCTCCCTCGGCAATTTGGAATTTTGAAAAGTTTATTAAAATTTAAGTGACCTTTTGTAACAAAATAATATTCTAATTTTTTGAAGTAAAAAATGAGATTTTCTGCTTAAATATAATTTTTTTCTCTGTAAAAAAAGAAAATATTTTTTTAATGGTTTGGTAAACACTTCATATTGTTTTAATACAAGTTTTTTTATTGTTTTTTAAATGAATAAAAAAAATGAACAATAAAATTTTATATATATACACACACACAATTACTTTTAGCAATATTTTGAAGTTTTCTCATTTCACCCCTAAATTAAATTAAAAAGTTTTTTAAAATCCTTCTAAGATTTAAATCTTTATTTTTTTCTATTTTGAAAATAGATAACATAATGCAAACTGATGAAGATTTTGCAATATAATTAAAATTTAGCAAGTGCTTTCGGTTACAAAGAATTAGAGGTGTCTTCTTGTATTCAAGAATAATGTGTTAAGTTGAAACGCAATTGTTCCAAACTTGATGCATCCCCAGTCAACTTACTATGTGGAATTAGGATGAGAGTAACTAAGAATCTCTTCTTAGTTTCTCAAAAATTCCTTCAAAGCATCCAAGTCCAAACATTCACACAATTAATATTAACATCAGATAAAAACTATACACCTATTACACACCCTAAGCCGTATTGGCTCCAGCTCTCCCACGATCTGTGATCGCTTTAGATTCAGTAAATAGTATCACCAAGCCAATTTTGAAAAATTTTGGTTCCTTAGATAGTAGAAGGCACAACGACTCATGCAAATCTTATACATATATTTTTGTGCATATGTATCATAAAAGATGACTAAAAATCATTTCATTCATATTGGTTTTCTCAGCTAAAATAAAAAATAAACCAAAATCATAAACTGAAATTTTATAACTTCTGAACCAAATTATATTATACAAAACAAAACAAGTAAACCTGCAATATCTTGATCAGGATTTGAGCAAGAAATCCGAAATATTTGAAATTCCAAGTAAGATGATAATATTTATTCTATTTTATTTTATTTTTAAAAAATATACATGGTATATTAGTCATTCCGACTAAAACAGAATGGAATTAACAACCTTATTTTCATGTCTCTAAAATCTTATTTAAAACCTTTGAGAAATTGTATATTATTGATATGACAATAGAAATAGATACCAAATTTATTTTTACTTGTCTCTATTTAATGCAAGGAGACAAGATTAAATAAGTGCACAAAAAAGTTTTTTCTTATATATCTTTGCGTGCATGTTACTTTTGGTATGTGTTTTAAACATTTATTATAATTATATATTTTTTTTAGAAAAACTAAATAGTTATGTTTCTTCCACTTAATAGAAAAAAATATAATTTAAAATAAGTAATTAATAAGGAAAAATTATATATGAATAAATTTGTTTATATATAAAAATTAATTAAAAAAATAGGCTTGAAGTTGAGAACAAACACATTTGAGCTTTTTTCAAGGCTTAATTATTTTTAAAACAAGTACACCGATGACTTGTCATCTTTTACTAATGACATATTGTTTGTCCTCATCTTCAACCTTAAATAACCAAAACTAGTTGATCATGCCAGATTTTAGAAAAGCTTGTTGATAACTTAAAACATCTTCAGCATCTTTTTTCACTATGTATTTGTCTAAACACAAATCTAACATCAAAAACCATTTTCAAATAGTAGATTCACACAACAATCAATTTGGAAGTTTTTTAATTGAAAGATTCAAATCCAAATATTGTTTAAATTTCAATAGTAAAATGATGAAATTTTAGTTTTTATGAATTCATAATGATGAGGGGATTTATTAGAAGAAAATGGTCGGATTACATTGTTAAAAAATTTATATGTGTTTTATATTTTCTTTCTTTCTCATCTTTTTATTTTCTTATTTTATTTGTGATTTTTATATTTATATATATTTTTTTAATCAAATCTGATTGGAAAAAATAATTCATCCAAAATCACTCATTAAGAATTGAAAGTATAAAGCATGACTTGGAGTTTTAAAAAGTTTACAAGGAGAGATTTGGACTAAATTCATAATCTTTCTGTCTCTATCTTAATCTCGCTTCTTCTAAAAAAAATATAAAGTTTCACTCATTTTTCTTCTTAAAAGCAAAGAAAAACATTAATTTTATTTCCATCTCTACTTGTTTTATACTTATCATTTTGGGCCTGGGAAAAGTATTGTTCACCCACACCTATGTTACTGTAGATTACAATACTAATTCACAATTTTTTTTTTCATTTTGATCCCTCAACTTAATTGCTTTCCTATTTGTTCCTTTGAAATTGCATTTATTTAGAATTTAACTTGACTATTTGTTTTGAATTCCTAGATTATGGGATCCCGGGATGTCAGAAAAAAAAATGCTAGGTTGATGCTCGGTTTAGAACAATTAAATAAAAACTTACTGATTTAAAACAATTGGAGTTATGGGAACTGATTTTGAACAAATATGCAAACATTCAGCCCCTTTTTCTTTAAATAGTCAAGGATTGAATTGCACGATCAGGTAGAAGATTAACCCTTATTTTTTATAGTCCTTTTAAATTTGGTTTATTTTGAATGCTACTTAATAGTGTTTTTATGTTGCTTAGAAATGGGGATCTTGTAGTGTCAAGGAAAAATTTCTGATGTGTGGTTGATGCTCGATTTATCAAAATAACATTAGATTGTATTAGTCTAAAACAATTCAAGCTTAAGAGACCAAATTTGAAAATAAAAAAACAAAACAAGGACTAGGGTAGATTGTCAGAGATAAAGACTTACATCCGCCAACATATGGAGAAAGCAATTGTATGCATGCAGCTTCCTCTAGCGTTTTTTCACTATCTTCCTTGGTGTCTCTTAACATGTCTCAGCGAGCCTATCTCGATGGTGTGGTGCGTGTTGGTGTTAAACGCATATGGCAATCTTTTTTTTCTTTTTTTTTCTCCCCTCTCTTTTCTCTTTTATCCTCGGTTTCCACACTATTCTCTCCAAAAGAGAAAGAGATCCTATAATTTTATTTGCATATCTAATTTAGTCTATATCAAATTGATTAGGTTTTTGGTATCTGATAACTAAGAACTTTTTATTATTCAACATGAAAAAAAAGCATATATTTCTAATTTGTGCATGTGTGCAGGTAGGTAAAAACCATGATTAATAGCTTAATCTCTCCTTATATAATAAGATACTTCTCTAATCCATCATTATATATCTAATTGAATCAATTTTATATTTAGATATACGTTGAGTTTTTTATTTATCATTCTGATGAGATTTTTATGCTAGCTGACCATAATTAATCACATGATTTGCACGTGACTTAGAAACTTAATTTATATTCAAGTATAAACTTATTATCATATAAAAATTCACATGACTGGTTTCGGTGAATTAACATAAAAATCTCACTTGAAGAGTATATTAGAAATTTACCTATAAAATTAGTTCAATTAAGGATATAAGGATTGATTAGGATAATACCCTACTATTTAAGGAGAAATTGAGCTATTAACCCTAAAAAATATAAATATTTTACATATACAAGTTTATGTATTAATACATATTTGGGATTTTGTGTTTGAAATGAGTTTTTGGTCAAATTTGACAATGTAACGCCCCACACTTTCATATATGATTATAGTTACTTTCCTATGATTTGGTACGTGAGAGTACGGGTAATTTTTTTTTCCAGTTCTCATATACAAGTCTACCAAAATTTCCACTGAAATTTCGACAGAGTCTCACCTATACCAGAAGGTCCCAAGTTATCGACATATACCATGTTTACATTTCTAATATCTTACATCTCATAACTCAATCACGACCCAATCATCTTGGGTTTCAATCCCACAAACATCATCATCAACATCACAACCACAACATATATAACATACATTGAACAACAAATATCATTATAGGGGAATAAATGGGATAACACGCATACTTGAAACATGATTATATGAATTTTAGAATTAAGTTCATTTATTCAAGTTTAAACATCAATTATACAAATTAAGTTCTATAAAAGTTGTAATATTACAAAATACAAGGGTATACTCCCTATAACCTATACTACAAAAAGTGAACATAAGTTAGGATCTACTTTTGTCGTGCATGCTATGGTCCTAGAACAAAAATACATATCATTAAAACATGAAAATCATAATAATATAGCAACACAAAAATTCAACAATTTAAAAAGACAATCATGCATTCATATTTTATTTACTATCCGACATCTTCTCAGATTTTTAACTATATTTAGAGTTATAGAACTCAGTTTCAAGTGAGATTGGTCTCGTTGAAAAGTTAAGACACGAGGCTACAAGTTCTTTGAAGAAAGGAGAACTTTGTTCTGCCTCTAAAATAGTCAAAATTACTCATCAACAAACATTCGACTATTACTGTCTAACTGTTACTATCTTGATATTGAATTATTACTATCTGACCTCTCCTCAGATTTTTAACTATATCTAGAGTTATAGAACTCCCTTTCAAACGAGGTTGATTTCGTTGGAAAGCTAAAACACGAGGCTACAAGTTTTCTGCATGAAGGAGAACCCAATTCTACCTTTAAGACAGTCAAAATTGCTCATAAACAAATATTGGATTGTTACTGTCTTGATATTGAACTGTTACTATCCGACCTCTCCTTAGATTTATAATTATATCTAGAGTTATAGAACTCCATTTCAAGTGAGATTGGTCTCGTTGGAAAGTTAAGACACGAGACTACAAGTTCTCCGAGGAATAAGAACCGTATTCTGCCTTTAAGACAATCAAAATTGCTCATCAACAAACATTGGATTGTTACTATCCTACTATTACTGTCTTGATATTGAACTGTTATTGTCTGACATCTTCTCAGATGTTTAACTATATCTAGAGTTATAGAACTCCATTTCAAGCGCGATTGGTCTCGTTAGAAAGCTAAGACACGAGACTACAAGTTCTCTAAAGAAAGGAGAACCCAGTTCTGCCTCTAAGATGTCAAAATTGTTTATCAACAAACATTAGACTGTTACTGTCCAACTGTTACTGTCCAACCTCTCCTCATATTTTTAATTCTATCTATAGTTATAAAACTCCATTTCAAGCGATATTGGTCTCGTTGGAAAGCTAAGACATGAGGCTACAAGTTCTCTGAGGAAGGAGAGCCTAGTTTTGCCTCTAAGACAGTCAAAATTGCTTATTAACAAACCATACCTACTACCCTACAGGGTTTATCATGACCTAATATTAGTTGATGACCCATATCTGGAGTTCTACAGCTCCAAATTGAGCAAGACCAACTTTCTTAGTTAGCTAACTTCCAAAACTACAATTATTATGAGAACTTGATCCTAATTCCCTCATCCTCCTACTCGAATTCTCTCCAAAAGTCAGGAGACGAATCTGTCCAGATTCATCAACCTTTTCATTTACACACAACATCCACAATTTAACATTTTTTCTTTTATCTCAGCCCCTAGCCATATCACATATCGTTTAAAAGTGTCAAAAAATTTCTTTTTAATAGCCAATTTATCATATTTATTTCAATCTTCCCTCTTAACGTCAAAATAAAACATTTTTATCGATTTTACAAACTTTCTGAACAATATTCTTCTAAACACAATCCTTGACAACAATTTCAATCAACCATAAATAACAAACGAATAATATTCCAAACAATCCATATGGTCAAGATATAATGCATTATTATGAATATAACATATCCAAATATCAACTTCATTAAATGGTGAAATTTTCAAAAATATGGGTTTAACCGAACTGACCTCAAACTTGCAGACCTACTGTGCGAGAAGCACAACTTCTATATTAAGTGTTTTTTATTTCTGATCTCCACCGTTCAGAATCTAGACAGCATCAGAAAGAACAACATATCCAAAGTATAGCCTAATCCAATGGTGGCCGGAGGGGAAAATAGTCAGCAAAGAACTATCTAGAAGTGTATTTTCCTAGAAATTTTCCTCCCCTAATATCTCTTAAACTGGGACTGATATAGAAAATCCCTCCGGTAACAATGTACATGACATAGAGGAGAACAACATATCCAAATATCGTTCTGATCCAACAGTAGAAGGTGGAGTTATAGCTATCGGATGTTCTGCCATCAGTATGTCTTCTCTCCAGCCTCTCTCTAAATCTCTCTTGCTCTTGTAAGTCACTCCAAGAGAGAAAATAGAATGATATTTATAGTTCTATCATCTTGTTAATTGCACATTTATCCCCACCCCTTTTTATCATTTGTACATAAACTCCCAACCTTCTGTTATTTGAATATTGACCTATCTTGGTTTTACGTATTTATTTTGTCCTCACAAATATTTTTCTTTTCAACAATTTAGTATTATATTCACTTTTCATTTCATTAATTTCACCATTTTTTTTATCTGGATTTAGGTTTCTTTACTTTAATTTAACCCATTTTACTATTGGTAAAACCTCCACCCCAACCATTTCATGCTCCCACACATAACACATACCAACCACCTCATAAGAGATCCTTAGAGGATACTCTTCAATAATTCATGCAAACACAAGGAGGAATCAACAACCAAGCTTACAAATTTCAAGACCAGACCAATAGAACCTTAAAAGACATTCGAAGTCAACTAACCAAGTTGACTCAATCACTAAGCATTCAAGAGAAGGGAAAGATCCCAGCTCAACCAATGCCAAATCCTAGAGGTCAAGTACACATGAGTGAATCCTCATCTAGTGAACCTTCAAACCATGAACAAGTCCAAGCCATAACAACCCTTAGAAGTGGAAAGATTGTTGACAAAGCTATAGGTTTTGAGATTCCTAGAGGTATTATGGAGGAGAAATCTAAGGAAAGTGAAGAGGAAATCAAAACACAAGTGACAAATGAGAGTTTGAGTGACAAAGAAGGTGAGATAAATGAGAAAGAGATGAGTGAGAAAGGAGATGATTCAAGAAAAATTAGAGTCAAAGTGAGTGATTTAGAATTTGTTCCTAGAGCACCATTTCTATGAAGGTTAGGGAAACCTAAACATGATCTTATGAACTTGGAAATCTATGAATTGTTCAAACAAGTGAAAGTCAACATTCCACTCCTTGATGCAATTAAACAAGTCCCATCTTATGCAAAGTTCCTCAAGGACTTATGCACAGTCAAAAGGAGATTGAATGTGAAAGAAAAAGCCTTTCTAACTGAACATGCTAGTGCCATCATCCAGTTTAAGACCCCTCCTAAATACAAAGATCCTGGTTGTCCTACCATTTCATGCATTATTGGAAGTCATAAGATAGATCAAGCTTTGTTGGATTTAGGAGCAAGTGTGAATTTAATACCCTACACTGTTTATGAACAGTTAGGTCTAGGAGAAATCAAGCCTACTCGAATCACCCTTCAATTAGCTGATAGGTCAATCAAGATTCCCAGGGGTATTGTTGAGGATGTGTTGGTCCAAGTAGATAAATTCTACTTTCCTATTGATTTTGTAGTGCTAGACACCGCACCAATTCAAGGTTCTAATGCTCCCATCCCAGTCATCTTAG
>Ga0325402_1005871_pt1 | contig 11542 bp, 5 predicted proteins | sample PopdelMetagenome_22_FD_207212 | JGI IMG/M metagenome (GOLD analysis project Ga0325402, IMG submission 207212) | Populus deltoides microbial communities from Bellville, Georgia, United States - Xylem-PdKOR-R3 | ecosystem: Host-associated > Plants > Phyllosphere > Stem > Wood/Secondary xylem...
ACAGTTGGACTGGCCTGTTGAAACCATTTTCCTTTTGTTCAACCACAAGGGTTGTTCTTAACAGTTTTCTTGTTTATTGAAACTATTGTTACACTTGAAGATGATGATGACGGTGATGGAGGGCTGGCCTACTGAAACCATTTTCTTCTCTTTTGTTTTCCCTCTGTTCTTCCCCTAGCCTTGTCTGCTCGTATGTGGAGATTGAATTAATTCACTCTGCATAAAAAAATAAATAGTAAAAAATTTTTAATTATATTTTATTCAAAAAACTAGTGTTTAATATTTTTTAATGACACTACATAAATTAGAAAGAGATCACATGAAGGCATAGCATTTGCAGAATTTTATTGTAATTCCAATTTTGTTTCTAATTATATTTTACCTGATTTTGTTGCACGCTAAAAAAACCATGAAAACTATAGTCCTTGTCCGATGAATTTCGTACTTGATGAAATTGTAGATAGTTTAATGAAACAATAAAAAAAAAATTATATAAAATATTATTTATTTCATGATATAATAGCAGTAGTTAAATCTATAATATTTAAATTAAAAACCATCAATATTAATATATATCTTTCTTAGTTATTTTATAACCTCAATTTAAAAAATATTTTTAACTAAACACATTAAATTATTTTTTTGTTTAACCTGTATTTCAACTACAATTTTCACTAAACATATATTTTTCCATATCAACCTCAATTAAAAATACCTTTTATAAAACACTCGTATAAAATCAAAGATGTCATAAAATCAAAGATGTCATTTGCCGCTCCCGTGTTACAGATGGCAACTGCAAATCGTAAAACTATATTATCCCCTAATATTTTGTTCAATATGTTTCTTTACCATTTTATTTTTTTCAAAAGCTAAAAACCTAAAAAACTCATGATTCAACCTTAAAGTTCGAGAGGACCTTCTCGTGGCAGCCATGTCAGAGTTCTGATCTTACTTCATCCAGTACTCTACACATGATCCCAGCACACCTGAAATGGACTACAGCATCAGAGATGAGATAACAATGATGTCAGTATCTGGCCATTAATGGGCAAATTGAAAAGAACAGGTGCAAACATTGCCCCCAACTCAAGGAACCAGAAAAATGATGGTGAACCACAGGTCCCCAGCATCATCTTTAGACCTCTGGAAGCAAAATTTGCATGCCTCCTACTTTGGCCCTGAAAAATGCAGGGATTCATCAATAACAACCTCGAAACTCCGTGGAAAGAAAGATGAGAAGCAATAGGCATGACTTCCATTGGCAAGAAGAATAGTTAATATTGATGTAGGTTGCACACTCCTTAACAACCAAATCTTCCAATTTTCATTCAAGACGACACTTAATCATCCTGTCATGCATAATGAATGAACAGGCGTTACCTCACGCCAAACACCAGAAGCGCAGTTTTTCACAGATCAGATGCAAAAAAGAGCAAGAACCTTAGAGGAGCACAAAACAAAATAACAGGTCTGGAAATATTATACTATAATAAGAATCCAAATTACAAATTTTCACTAGCTAAATCACCTAGATTGAAGAATTAAAATAAAGCTACAGAATGTAACAATCTCATCTTGCTTCTTACATCGTTGCGAGGCATGAAACCAAGAAAAACCTGTTGCTAAAAGAGGAAAACACCTAAACAAGGAAAAAGGACAGAAAACATTAACAAATACGAATGCTTGTTTCAGCAGAAATTAAGTTCCTTAGCTCCATCAAATGTTCATCATTTGAAATGTTAAGTGAGATACGAAGATTTGTCAACAATGCTTCTTGTTCCCAACTTAAGGGCCCAGAAGCATAGAATGCCCCTAGAGTGCAACGATAAGCATGCAACTCTAACCTACGGACCCTTGCTGTTACATCCTCTTCTAGGGGAAAGGAACAATTTTCTTCCCCGTCTCCATGACCATAAAAAGATTCGGCATCACTACTAAGGGTATCTGCATCAGGACTGTTCCCAGCTACAACATGATTAAACAGTCTGTTTGGACTATCACTAGTAACACTACAACTACCAATGGAACATGCATCACTATCAGAATCATTAGGTTCCAAGCTTCTTCCACAAGAATCGACAACATAATTTGGTGTTCCCCTCTGCAATTCATAAGATCCAATTGTTTGATTGTTAGAGGAAGCATGCATGTATATTTCACCCAGACACTCACGTGGGTAAGCAACAGCATCTACCTTTTTAAGGAATGAGGATGGGTACCCAGATATCACTCGCTGGCCCTCACTCTGTTTCTCTATTGCTCTCATTTTGTCAACTTTTCCATTATACGCTTCAAAATCAGATGACCAAAATGGGGATGCTCTCTTGGATGTTCTAGCTGACATAGCACAAGACTCCTGGAAGCCAGTGTTGTTCTTATTAGCTAAACAAGCTTCTCTTGCTTGCACTTTCCTCTTCTTACTGGCTTGCTGCCTTGGAGACCTCATCTTCTGATAACAACTCCAAACTGATGGTTTATTTGACTTCTCATTTTCAAAACTGCCAGAACCCTGGAAACAGTAGCCAACATATAATTATTAGTCAACACATGGAGCACACGGGAAGCACATATTCATGACTGGCTAGACAAATCAAACAACCAGATGAGGGCAACTATGCTAACAAGGCTAGCGAACCACATATACAGTTGAAGACAGCAAACACAAATATGGAACCAAAAACTACTATGTAAAAAACGCAGCTAGAAAAGAACCCAATATTATCTTACCTTTCCAATTACAACCCATTTTCCATCTAGCCATAATTGGCGCATCCTGATGTTAACTTTGTTGACTTGAAGTTTTGTTGAAGGCCCAATTAGCCTAACCAGATAATAATTTCCCCTGATGACCTTCAAAACTGCTGCTGTTTTCCAACAAAGATCATCGAACACCTCCACCAGATCACCAACAGTCCAACCATCTGAAACATCAGCAGGCGGAGGGCAAGGCCTAATGGCCTTTCTTGACACGCTCTCCACATTATCCTCATTACTCAAGCCCTGTGAACCATCATACCTAACCTGATAAGTCTGTCCATTCCCCGAGATAATCTCACCACACCACCATGCACCCGAGGACAAGTCTGTTTTGCTCAACACCTCCACTCTACTTCCTTTCTTGAACTTCATGATATAATGGAATTCACCAATGCCTGAAACAATAAGGAAATTAATTTTTCATAATCAGAAACCACTTAAACAACATCAAACATAACGAAAACTTCAATATCTCCGTGCATAGAAAAAAATGAATCTGAGCGGGAAGTAAAATTTTTTTTTATCAAAACAAATACTACAAGCCTGAAAACAGAAACAAATAATATATATCAACAAAGTGTTAACTGCATTAATATAAAGCAAAGCACCATCACTTAGTGAGATGTAATTAAAATAGTCATCACAATTAATCCCCAGGTTGAGTTGGTTAAAAAATTGATCTTTCTTGAAACAAACTCTACAATCTTGCTAAAAACACAAACTTTAGAAACAAAAAACAATAATAAGACAAACCCATCAAGAAAAACCCCTAAAAAATAGAAATTTCTTTGTTTAATCACTTTCCAAGAAATTACACACGACATAACAAAATATACAAAAATAAATAAAAATAAAATCCAAATTAATCAAAATCACATAAGAAAAATTCAAATTAACATAACTAAACTCACAATTCTACCACAAAATCATAGAATACCATAAATGGAGAAAAGGAAAAATAAAAATGCCAATATTTTAATTTTATAATAACATAAATTTATTTAACCATTTATAAATTAACAAAAAAAATTAAAAAAAAAAAAACCGAAATTTAAGAACAAAAAAAAAAATTCAAATTCACTGACCTTGCGTTGATAACCCGTGAAAAATTTGATAACAGAGAGAGAATTAGATTTGTTGGGGGATTTTGATTTTCAATATAGAGACCTTTATTTATTTATTTGTCTTTTTTTTTTTAAAAAAAAAGGAGTTTTATATTTCTTTTTTATTTTATTGTGGGTAGTGAAGGGTTGATTGGGTGTTAGGGAAGGTTTTTGTCCCTTTTAATTACTTTGGATTTAAGTATAATGAATCTCTTCTCTTCACTTCTCTACCGGAACAAAATTTAAGAAATGGGGCCCAATGGACTGGGCTCAATCTAAGAAATCCAAATTTGTGTTGGAAAACGTTTTTTTTTTCTTACCATAAACAACAACGTGGTTGGTGGTTATAAATTTAAATGTAGCACTCAATGCTATTAAATCCTGCTATGTCCATGCTATGATCTAAAATTTAGGTTATAGATTAGGTAATTTAATACATATTAATTCATTTTAATATTTTTAAAAAAAAGTTAAGATAATGATTTAAAAAAAAAAAAAAGTTAAAATCTAGTTTTAATCAGGCCTACAAGGATATAAATTAACTTGTAAAGATGACTAGGTCAAATTATGATAATTTCATGTCAGTTAAATTATAGATAATTTCAAGTTGATTTAAAAAAACCTAGATTCGAGTCAAGGGTTAAGTTAATAGAGTTCTAAATTAACATGTTAGATGATACATACATATATATATATATATATATATATATATATATAGACATAATAACGCTTGAAAATTTATTATACAGTCTTTTATATGTAGATGAGAAGTGAATAGGGTGATGGGTTGATGGATCCTCTAACTGATTGATATGGTCACATAAACTAAGTTTATATAACCAAGTTATCCCATGACGCTGCACACAACAAGCAAAGAGTTGTTTGTTTTTTGAAAAGTGTTTTTTGAAAAATTAGTTTTTAAACTTTCTTGTGTTTGTTTGTCATTAGAAAAGTTGGTCAACGAAAAACATTTTCCGATCAACAGAAAATATTTTCTTGTTAAGACCATGTTTGTTTCTCGAAATTCACTTTCCAGGAAACCACTTTCCAAACTTTCCTGTGTTTGTTTGCCATTAGGAAAGTTGGTCAACGGAAAACAATTTTCGGTCAACAGAAAACACTTTCCGGTCAAGGAAAAACACTTTCCGGTCAACGGAAACACAGTCAAAGAAAAATTTGGTTTGGTTTCCAGGAAAGTGTTTTCCATTTTGGTTGTGTTTGTTTTCCGGAAAGTGGTTTCCGGGAAACCATTTTCCAAACTTTTCTGTGTTTGTTTGCCATTAGAGAAGTTGGTCAATGGAAAACACTTTCCAGTCAAAGGAAAATTTGGCTTGGTTTTCAGGAAAATGTTTTCCTGAAAAATTTGGGCGGAAAACACTTTCCGGAAGTTGTGAAAAATTTAAAATGTCATTATTTGCTGATTATATATAATTTGATCCTCAAACTTTTGATTAATATATATAATTTGTTCTGAATATTTATTTTTCAATTCCATCTCTTAAAATTTAATTTTTATATTAATTTTGGTCCTTATTTGTATAATTGTTATTTGCTTTTTCCTTATCATTTTTTTATTAAAATTTTTTATCTATCAAATTTGGTCCTCATTCTTTTGATTGTTACTTATTTTATTTGAAATAATTTATGAAATGTTAATTATTATTATTTTAATTTCTTCACCTTTTATTTTTTTTATTTTTTAGATTTGATCTCTTTTATTTTGATTATTATTTATTTTATTTGAGATAATTTATGAAATTATATTTTTTTTCAATTTCATTCTCATTCAACTTTTTAATTTTTAAGATTTGTTCCTCATTATTTTAATAAACTTGAGAAAAATAAAACATTAATAAGTTATTTTTCAGGTCATTTTCCATGGCATAACCAAACACTGGAAAGTGTTTTCCAACTTATTTTCCATTACTTTACCAAATATCGGAAAATACTTTCCCGGAATTCACTTTCCTCGGAATTCACTTTCCAAAAGGAAACTACTTTCCAGCAAACAAACGGGGCCTAAATGAAAATTTAGCTTGATTTCCATGAAAGTGTTTTCCTTTTATTTTGGGCGGAAAACACTTTCCAGAAGTTGTGAAAAATTTAGAAATATAATATTATTTGCTGATTATATCAAATTTAATCCTCAAACTTTTGATTGCTATATATTTTGTTTGAATCTTTTTTTTTCAATTTCATCCCTTAAAATTTGATTTAATTTGATTTTTATACTAACTTTGCTCCTTATTTTTATAATTGTTATTTACTTTTCTCTTATTATTTTTTTTATTGAAATTTTTTATCTATCAAATTTGGTTCTCATTCTTTTGATTGTTACTTATTTTATTTAAAATAATTTATGAAATTATAATTATTATTATTATTTTAATTTCATCATCTTTTAATTTTTTTATTTGTTAGATTTGATCTTTATTATTTTGATTATTATTTATTTTATTTGAGATAATTTATGAAATTAGATTTTTTTTCAATTCCATTATCATTCAACTTTTAATTTGTAAGATTTGTTCTTTATTATTTTAATAAACTTGAAAAAAAAACATTAATAATCTATTTTTCAGCTCATTTTTCATAACATAACCAAGCACTGGAAAGTATTTTCCAGCTTATTTTTTATGACATCACCAAATATCAAAAAATAATTTATTTTTTTAAAATTTACTTTTCAAAAAAACTACTTTTTAAAAAAAAATTACCTTATGAGAAGCAAACGGGCCAAGTGATATTATCATTGTATTGCCTGCCTTCGCTCATCATAAGCTAGTTCCAATCCAAGTTGTTATTGGTATTATTTTCATTGATGCTATACAGGAGAGATGGCAATGGATAGAATCTCTATTATATTTCTATGTCATATTCATTATCTAATATATAAGAAATTTCGATATTTATACTCTATTTATCGGATTTTAAATATTCATACGAATATTAGGTTCTACTACCTAGGTTAGTTGGTTAAATCACTCAGGGTCATAGGAAACAACCTAAGATCGAAGCCTTCTCACATCTGGGATGAGAGGATTTAGAGAAGGAAGAGTTACCTTTATTGTGTAGGTAAGGTCCTATTCGCCTTCCTAATGTCCAAAACCAACAAGAAGAAAAGGTTTGAGTGGTCTTTAGTGGCCGAGAGATCACAATCAATATGATCAGTGCAGGATGAAGTGGAATACCATGTAGCATACACTCGGTGAGGTGTGGGCTTGATGAGAGCATGTGGGGTGCAATGTTGAAGTTCCCTGCAACTTTGGAGCCTAGCAATACAACGAAAGTAGAGTCTCTCTACTTCTTACAAATTTGTAATGTTTAGTTACTAGCAATCTTGGTGCCTAGCAAATATGACTTGATGAGAGCATGTGTGGACATTGGTGCCTTGCAACAGGGCCAAGCTGTACTTCTGTTCTCCTGGCTGGGCAGTAATTAACCACTGTTAACCTGATAAGGCCATCCCTAGGGGGCAGTCTTCGTGGAAAGTCCTTGTGACCCTTTACTCTCAGGCAAGCACGGGCCCTCGCACGCCTCGAGAGGGAGAGAAAACATCTTGTTCAGCCCCTTTGATGCCTTACAGATTGTAAGCAACCAGTCACTACACACCAGCTACGTCGAGATTCGGGAGGTTTCCCTCACTCTAAGAGATCTCGAATTTGTACCTCTTCCTTGTAACCTCAAAAAACTCCCATACTCATCACTTACCCACAGAACTATTAGCAGTGGAAAGCCCTATATTTGGCATCTTTATATACCCAAAAGACAGCACACAGAACAACAGGGGGGTTGATTTGTTATTTAGCTACTGGAACAAAAATTTGCGAGAACATCAAACTACTTAAACCCGGGTGTCAAGTGAATCGAAATAAAATAACGTATCAGATGTTAAGCTTTCACCGGTGACAAAAGCTCGTTTGCTTACAAAGATTTCACAAGGAAATGTTGCAATTAATATTATCTATTATTTAACACATTTACATCAATAAAAAGGGATCTAAAACAGAGTGGTAACTGATGCCCACAAAAGCTCTTGAAAAGATCAAAGAAAGAACCAGCTGCAAAAACTTGTTAGCAAGTCAGAGTTTGGGATCCTGGAGTGAACCAGAAAGAAATGGAAAATTGGATCGTATCTCAGTTAAGGTCCAGCCCAAATTAGATGGGGGTCGCTTCACGGATACTTTACTCTGAAGGACCTCTATATGGTACAAAACTCTGAAGGAAACATGATGGAATTCAAGCACTTGAAGCTCCGGAAAAGAGATTTCCATCTTTGACTTTTCCATTTACAAGAATATCATAAGTAGTATCATCAGGAACAAGACCTTTGTCGAGCATCTCATTATGCAGTCTAAAAGCCTCTTGTAGATTGCCCTCTTTAAAGTGTCCAGTAATCAGCGTATTATATATGAAGACAGTGGGGGTCATACATTTCCTATCCATATCTTCCAAAATTTTCTGTGCATTCTCTAGCTGTCCTTTATTACAAAGACCGTGTATCAGAACACTGTAAGTTATTAAATCAGGCATGATGCCCTTAGCAAGCATCTCTGCATAAAGCTCTGAAGCAAAGAGTAATTTACCCTCTTTTAGCAATCCAGAAATCAGCGTAGTGTAAATTTGTAAATCACAAGGAATCCCCTCATTTATCATTCTCTTGTGCAAATGCAGCGCTGCTTCCATATTCTGGAGCTTCCTGAAGCCACTTATCATGGAACTGTAGACTACTTTATTTGGAGATAACCCAACTTCTTGGAGTTCAGATAAAAGCTGGCTTGCATTTACCATGTCTCCTTTTCTGCAAAATCCATCAATCAGAGCACAATATACAGTAACATCCAGCTCAATACCCTTGTTTTTCATCTCATCCATCACCTTCAAGGCAAGATCCATATTATTGCTCTTGCAAAACCCATTAATCAAGTTAGTGTAAGTGAAGACGTTTGGAGATACTCCAATTTTGCACATCTCCGTATAAACAGCCAATGCGGAGTTGACAGAGCCCTCCTTTACAAATCCATCTATAATACAGTTGTATGTCATGCAGGTGGGAATGAAACCCTCCTGAACCAACTTCTTCAACCTATCCTGTGACTCAGATGTGCGCCCAGCTTTGCACAAACCGTTGATTATAATATTGCAAGTGAAATCTGATGGGACAATATTTTCACCTCGCATTCGATCATACAAGCCAAAAGCATATTCAGTGTCACCTTTTTTGAAATAGCCATCCATCAAAACAGAATATGTAATCAGATTAGGTTTTAAACCCTTTTCAAGCATCTCCACAAACACACCATTTGCTGAATCCATGTCGCCTTGTTGGCAGTGGCCAAGTATCATGTTGTTGTAAGAAACTACAGAGGGTCGGACACCTTTTCTCACCATCTTTTCCCAAATACTGCAAGCTTCACTCATCTTACCCTCCTTGCATAACCATGATAAAAGAGAATTATAAGTGAAGACATTAGCAATACCACATGCAACTACCTCATCAAACAGCTTGGATGCCTCTTCAGGTGACCTTGCCTTCAAGTATCCCCGAATCAAGGAATTCACATTGAAGACAGTAGGGGAGATATCCTTGTTTTTCATTTGGTTGTAAATCTCATAAGCCTTATCCATATTCCCATTCTTACAGCACCATTCAATGATAACTGCATATGTAACATTGTTTGGACAAATTCCATTCTCATTCATTTTATCGAACAATTCTAGAGCACTATCCAAGTCACCTTGCTTGCAATAACCCTTCATCAAAGTCGTTGCCACCACCACATTCATTGGCTTCCCACAACTCAACATCTCCCCCTTAACTTTCACTGCTTCCAACATTTTTCCTTGCTTCATACAAACCCCAATAACCCGAGTAAATATGACCTCATGCGGCACCCACCCCTTATCTCTCATCTCCCTCAACAACCCAAGTGCTGCAACAGAATCAGGTTTCTTGCAAACAGCCTCAATAACAATACTATAGGCCCTGGCATCAAGCTCTACTCCTTTATTTTTCGCCTCTCTAAACCACCCCTCTGCCTCCTCTAATTTTCCTTCTCTCATGGATGCACGAATCATCACACTAATTGTGGCACAGTCACCTTTAACCCCTTTCGAAGCCATCTTATTATACACATCCCGCGCCTCACGAATCATATTATTCTTAACTAATTCACTCAAAAATATATTCATGACAGTAAGACAAGGAACTATATCTTTCTCAATCAATGAATTAAAACAGTCAACAGCATCGTTAATCCTCTTAGTTTTAACATAACTATTCAACAGGTAATTAAAAACCCGAGAATCAGATTCAAAATCCAACCTTCTTGAACTCTCAATTAGCCTAGCAACAACAACACTAGGCACGGGTCCCCAATCATCCGAAGCGAATCGATTAAGCAGATTCCTAGCCTTTCCACAAGTCTCTGTAGACTTAGTCAAAATGTGAAGCAAAACACATAATGCATCAACGCTTTTGATAAGCCCTCTCTTTTGACTAGCCCAAGTGAAGTAACTAAGAGCTGATTGCGGATCATTTTGGTGGTTTAGAAGGGTGTCTATGTATTGGGTTTGTGTCAAAAATGAATCTTGCGAGGTTGGTGCGGATTTTCCTGGGAAATTGGTGTTTGGATGGGGATTCTGGGAAAGTGGGGTTTCTGAGATGGGGATATTGGGGAGTTCGGGTTGTGAAGAGAGGGTTTTCAGGCTTTTGATTGAGCGGAGAGTGAAGTGAGGGATTGATGAAGAAATTGGTGATCTCATTTTTGCTTTGGTTTTTGGAATTGCAGAAACAGAAGAGAAGAACCCTACCCTAACAACGTTAACAGTTAAACCTCACTCCTGTTTCGACTTTTCAGTGGAGTGAAGAGAAGTGAGGTAATCATTTGCTGGGCTTCTAATACCTACAGGCTTTGCTAATTAGCACCACTTTTCAATGGAGAGGGCCCCGAAATACTTCTGCTAACTTAGTCATGAAACCCAATCCGCCCGATAGATTAACCCGGGAATGAATACCGGTTCAAGTTAAAAAAATATGAGTGATTTAAATTAATCTAATTTAAAAAATAGGTTGACCAGTGATTTAAAACCTGTCTAGCAACGCTGTGTTGTGTTTGACAGACATTTAATAGATTTGTAATTTTGTATTATTTTGATGAGTTAATATAAAAAAAATTAAAATTTTAATATGTTTCTAAATAAAAAATATTTTAAAAATAATTATTATCATGATATTGGATATGGTGTGGTTGTTTGGATAGTGAATATTAATGATATAAAGTGATTTTTAAACATCTCATGTTATATATGTTTTATAAAAATTCAAAATAAAAATGACAATCATTTAGTCATGACAATTTTAAATTTAAACACCAAAAATAATTTCAATTGTATGGTAATTTTATAATTTTAACATTACAAGGGATCTCTTGATTATTAATTATAATATAATGATATTTTAATTTGATTTTTATTGTTGGCTTTTTTTTGTGATCGAGAATTTAAAATGTTTTCAACCTATAAACTATGGAATTTAAACTCTAATTTTCAAAAGAATAAAGGTAAAGTAAAAAAAAAATAAACTATAAGATAATCAAGATAATTTTGTATTAAAAACAATGGACAGAACTAGGTGATTTGATCCTTTCTTAAAATAAAAATAAATAAATAAAATAAAA
>Ga0325402_1005872_pt1 | contig 11541 bp, 8 predicted proteins | sample PopdelMetagenome_22_FD_207212 | JGI IMG/M metagenome (GOLD analysis project Ga0325402, IMG submission 207212) | Populus deltoides microbial communities from Bellville, Georgia, United States - Xylem-PdKOR-R3 | ecosystem: Host-associated > Plants > Phyllosphere > Stem > Wood/Secondary xylem...
TTTTTTTTTCAATTTATCCCTCCACATTTGATTTTACTTAGTTTTTTTATCCAATTTTGGTCCTCATTCTTTCAGTTGTTTTTTTTATACTTTTCTTAATTTGTTTTTCAATTTTTTTCATCAACATTTTATTTCATTTATTATTTTTATCCAATTTTGGTCCTCGTTCTTTTGATTATTTTTTTTCTCATTTTCTAATTTTATAAGGGTATCTCGGGTTGCGGGTTAGCCAAGTTAATCTAGGTTGTTTTAGATTATTTTTTTCAATGTTTTTTTTCAAAAAAAAAATTAATTTCATCTTATGACTTTAGGTTTATAGATCTTAAGCTTTTTTATTTTTTTATACGTTTTCTTTTTATAGGGTCATCTCAGGTCGCGGGTTAGTCAAGTAAAGTTGAGGTGACTCAAGTTTTTTTTTAACTTCGATCCTTTTTTCTAGGTTATTTTTTTTAAAAAATAAAATTTTTAATCTTGATCTCATATCACGGGTGACGGATCAGTAAAGTTAACCCATATTGACTCGGGTTTTTTCTTTAACGTTTCTTTTTTGTGTTTTTTTTTTTTGTATTTTATATTATATATGGTATCCTGATCTCATATCTCACATATTTGTCATGTTAACTCGGGTTAACTCAAGTTATCATCACCTGAGCATCTTTTTTTACATTAAAAAAACTTGACTCGACTTGCGACATAGTGTGGGAAAAATAAACTTAGAATATGCTAAAAGACCTTGGCATTTCACTATAGCAATGAATAGTGAAATGTCAAAGCCATTTTCACTATGGTCCTCAACTTTTTTTAGGCCTTTTTTCTTTTAATTTCAAACCTATTCTTTTCAATTTCTTCCTTCAAAATTGGATTTCTATGAACTTCATAATTTGTTTTGATCTCATATCTCACATATTTGTCATATTAACCCGGGTTAACTCAAGTTATCATCACCTGAGCATCTTTTTTTACATTAAAAAAACTTGACTCGACTTGCGACATAGTGTGGGAAAAATAAACTTAGAATATGCTAAAAGACCTTGGCATTTCACTATAGCAATGAATAGTGAAATGTCAAGGCCATTTTCACTATGGTCCTCAACTTTTTTTAGGCCTTTTTTCTTTTAATTTCAAACCTATTCTTTTCAATTTCTTCCTTTAAAATTGGATTTCTATGAACTTTATAATTTGTTTTGATTTACTTTATGTGGATTTATCACGGTATCATGACTTAAGTCGCGAGTTTTATGGGTTAGATAGGTTAACTCGGGTTTTTTTCTCTTTTTTTTAATTGAATATTTTTTTTCAATTTCATACTTTAACATTGGGTGTTTGAGAATTGAAATTTATAATTTTCTTTTATTTTCTTTCTATGGAGTTATTTTGATCTCCTAACTTGGGTTTTATAGGTTGACGCGGGTTATTTTTTTATTGTTTTTAATTTTTCTATTTAATCCTTCAACATTGGGTTGATTGCGAATTGAGCTTTATAAATTTTTCATTTGCTTTCTATGGATTATCACAGTCTTATGACCTAGATCGTGGGTTAAACGATTGAATTTGGTTTTTTTATCATTGTTTTAGTTGATTTATTTTTTCAATTACATCTTTCAATATCAAGTTGATCTGAAATTAGGCTTCATATTTTTTTCAGATTGCGTTCTATGAGATTATTTCAATCTCATAACCCGGGTCACGGGTTTGGTCAATTAACTCATATAGTTTTTAATATCCTTTTTTAATTGATATTTTTATAATTTCATCTTTTAACATTGGGTTGATTGAGAATTGAGTTTCATAATTTTTTTTTATTTGCTTTATATGAGGTTATCTCAATATCATGATCTAAGTTTGGTAGGTGAATTCGGGTTGACTTGGCTCTTTTTTTTAATTGATTTTTTTTTTAATTTCATTATTCAAAATCAAGTTGATTGAGAATTGAGTTTAATAAAAATAATTTTATTTGCTTTCTATAGGGTTATCATGATCACATGATCTGAGTAGCAAATTTGACAGGTTAACCCTAGTTCATCTAAGTCAATCGAATATATTGTTGCTTTAATATTTGAAAAAAAAAGATGTCATGTTGATTTTTTTAGTGAAACTATATTTTTATCAATTGTCTGGGTTGTCTTTAAACTTGTCAACTTGACCAGGTCATATTATATTAATTCTCATATAGTTTAATTTTTTTTTTTCCTGTTAAAAAACATATCAACAACACTTAAGCATTTTTTTTAATATAAAAAAAAATTGATCTGACCCGCAGCGAAACACGAAAAATGATCTAGTCTATCTTCTAATATACTAAACATCACCAAATTTTAAGGATTTAAAAAAAAATAGCACAATAAATTAAAAACATTGATGAAATAGCATAGTTTAACCATCTAGGTGGTGACCCAGTGGTAAGAGCTTGGGACCAAGAAGTTTGCTCTCTCTGTGGTCTTAGGTTCGAGCCCTGTAGTTACTCATATGATGGCCACTGGAGGTTTACGTGGTCGTTAACTTAAGAGCCCGTGGAATTAGTCGAGGTACGCGCAAGCTAACCCCGATACCCACGTTAAACTAAAAAAAAAAAAGGGTAAAATGGTATAGTTTCAGCATGTCACGATTCTTAATTACAACATCTTACCCTGTCATGATTCGTAATCGCGACATGTTGGATTTAAACTCCAACCTCCCTTTTTAATATGGTGTTTTTATAAAAGAAATCATGAATCGAAAAACTTGACGTTTTCTTAATGTGGTGTTTCCCAGTCACGACCTTTTTATAAGCCACAATGGGGGAACCAAGATAAGCACAAATTGTGTTATTTTGTCGAGAGTTTTTGTAACTGTGTTATTTTGTGAAAAAAAATTAGATTTATTTGAAATCAATGATTATATTAAATGTTCTACATGCTATGCGGGGGTGTCTGGTCTGGGGGAGCTTTGATATCAGCTTCAATGGCAGGCGTCAGTACAATTAGTATCCAGTTTACTTAATTTTACAAGTTTGGTTTTTAGGTTTCTCTTCAACAGAGCTTCACCTTTTCTTTTTTCTTTTAACTTTCTATCTCAAAAGATGTTGACAGCAACCATGCAGGATTCATATAACATTCGAAATGAGCTTTTCAACCACGACAGTACCATCGCCATTCTCCAGGCCAGAACGCTGAACACATCTGTTCAACGCTGAATGAACACATAATATTGATCTTCGCACATTTCTATGCTTTCAGCACCACTCAATGCTCACACTCAGCAAGCCGAGGTCTATCAAATATAAGAAATCAGAACGGGAATATATCAATTGAACGTACTCATTGATCTTTGAAACAAAGCTGATACATATAGATGCAAAGCTCATACGAGCTGTTTTCACTTGTTACAAATCTCCCTTCACACACAGAGTAACATGTAGCTGAAGCAACCCAAGCAACTACATATAGGAATTACATAGTACATTCTATTTAACAAATCCAGAACTGGACAGCAGCAAATGCATCGGGATTCTTGGACAAAACCAAGCATCTTTTACTACTAGTAATAAAATCTTCCTCTTAATGTTTCGATATAGCCGCAAACTTTAGAAGGCATGGGCTTTAAACAGCCCGGAGCTGCATGGACTGATCAAACTCAGTAGCATCCACTATACAGAAAGTGAATGTGCAGATCAAATACCATGCAAGAAATCTAACAACTAGAGCAGCATAAGTTGTATCGGTAAGCAGATTTGGGGGTACAAGGTGGCAACATTAGCCACATAGTAACTCCAGTTTGAATATTGTGTTTATATAAATACCCAAATAGGGCAGATATATAGGAAATAACAGATGTGTTCAATAAGACACAGAACCAATGCCCGTATAATTAGGGACTTCCTCGGTGCTTGTAGATGCAGGTGGCTGAGGCGGAGGGTTAAGGCTGTCCTCTAGCTCCAGGAATGCTTCCAGCTCAGCCAATTGTTCAGGGCTTCGCTGCAGGAAGTATCATTTTGATGTAAGAATCAACAGTGTGTTTTCAATTTATACTCCATATGACTGGGTTTAAAACTGCAAGGCATGTTAATTCTATGTAATTATTTAAAAAAAAATGGCACTTCTAAATTCTAACCTGTGGAAACTGCAGAAACGAATCAACTGCTGGACTGTTTTCTGGTGAAGCCATCAAGCCACACAAACCACCTTCTTCAAGGGTTGACATATCAATCTTCCCCAAAGGATTTTCATTTTCCAAAAAATCCAAAGGCATTACTGTAGGAGAACTCCTTTCACCTTCATCGGGGGCTGATATATCTGTTTCCTTGTCTATATTTTGATTTTCAAAATCAGAAGCCAGTAGGCAATTTGTAAACTGAAAAGGCATCTCCATGGAAGGACCGGTTTCACCTTCAGGTTGAAGAGGTGATAATGGACCTTCAAAATCAGAAGCCGTAAACCAACAATTCTCATAGTATGACACATAATCAGAATCAGAAGCCATATAGTGGCTCTGTTCACTTCCATTATAAGCTGAATTAACTATCAGCTTATTTGGGTATTGAATTTCATAATTTGAAGTCATGGAGTGGAGTAAACGACCACTTCCATCATAAGCCGAATTAGAATTCAGCTCATTTGAGTATTGAATTTCATAATTTGAATTCATAGAGTAGAGTAAACCACTTCCATCATAGGATGAACTAGATATCAGCTCATTTGAGTTTGGATTACCAAAATTAGTAGCCATGGAGTGGTGCAACCCCCTTCCGTAATAAGCCGAATTAGACATCAGCTCATTTGGGTTTTGGTTATTAGTAGTCAAAAAGTGGCTCGACTCACTCGCTTCCTGAGCTAAGTTAGTCGGCAGCTCGTTTGAATTTGGATTTTCAAAATCAGAAGCCAGACAGTGGCTTGATTCACTTTCGACACAAGCAGAATTCGTTGTCAACTCACTACGATTTTGATTTTCAAAATCAGAAGCCATACTGCAGCTTGGTTCAGCTTCAAAACCTGAGGTAGAAGCAGAATGGTTTTTTGGTACACCTTTACTGGTTTTCTCATCTAGTTTTTTCTTCAATTTACAGAGAACATATCCCCCCTGCACATGTTGAAAATGAAAACCTCGAGTCATTGAGTGAATTATCTGCACATGAGAGCATACACTAGCAAAACCAAATTTCTAAAAGCAACCTAGCATTCAAACGAAATTTGAAAAAACACAACTCATGAAGCCAGAATTACTGCCTATGCACAAATGACTATTTCTTACACCTCGAGATAATAACCAATTAACATCCTGGTTTCCAATTTCGTAGAAACAATAGCCATAAATTAAGCTAAGTTATTTTTCCCTCTCCATTTAAGAAAATCGTAACACATTAATTCAAATCAGCAATTAACTAATGTTTTTGCAAGAAGACTAAGACCTCTACTATTACAAAATAAACTACTCTTCAAACACAGCGTCACTAAATTACATTAAATAATAATAATAATAATAATAATTTGCACTTACCAGATTAGAGAGCTTTGAATCAGATACGAACACTTCGTATTCATGAATGATCCATGCAGTCCTCTCGGCTTTAGGACTAGCTGATCTATAGAAAACCAAAGTCTTCTTAGTACCAATCACCTCCTTGTTACGCTTAGCCTTTACTTTAATAGTTTTGCCGGTTGGTTTCCAGAATCCGGCTTTCGTTCTCCGGTTAGAGCGTCTGCTGTTTGAGTACTTTAAATCGCGAGGGCAAAAGAAATACCAAACTGCATCATCGGACTTAATTTCCGATTTAACTACATAATAATCACTGCGTTAATCCACTATTGCGATAGAAACAATAATAAAAAAATTAAAAAAGAAGAAACGGAAAGAGGTGTATAGTTACCAGGTAGATCCCAGGGTTCATGTTTACAGACTTTGACCTCTGCGATGATGAGTAAATCTTCCAAGTCATCACCGAGCAATTTTGGCTTCAAGTAATTGCTAATCAACTCTTCGTCCGTGGGACGAAACCTATATCCAACTGCTGGTGCGGATGGCATTCCGTCTGTTGGATTTTCCATAACTAAGAGAACAATATGACAGTTAGAGAGAGGGGGGGAGATTAAGGGGGTTAAAACGATCATTCAAAAGTTGCATTACGAGCAAGATCTGACTCACCTGATTGGATCTTGCTATTCATTCCTCTTCCTAAAACAGGAAAGAAAGCCATGCCTGAGTTGAGATGAGGTTTGAGATTGAGAGGGAGGGAGGGAGGACCAGCAGATTCAGCAACCGACGAGTGACAATTTTTTCTTTCCTTGAAGAGGGGTGGGTGCTTGGGTTCGATGAGAGAGCGAGTGTGTGTGTTTATAATATACTGGGGAAGATGGATAGATTCTGTATTGTGAACAAAGAGTCAATAACCTTCCAGGAGAAGTTGTTAAAAGTAGAAAGAAACAAGAGGGTGTGCTGATGTGGCATATTGACATTTGAAACTACTTCGTTGAGAAGAAAGTTGAAGGGGGTGGGACCCCACCATTCGGACCCCCTCGAATGGAAAAAAGTGAGAGAAAAGGATCACTCTTTTCCACCGGGGCTCGAACTCCGCTCCAGCTTGATTCCCAAGTTTTCTGGGGCCCCACTCCACAATCTTCTGTAACCCTATCGAAAATCAAAAATCTTGCTTCCCGTCTTCATTCATTCTACCATCTTCTAGAACGTTCTCCTGATAAAAATGCCTCCTAGCTGGTTGTCGTGATAACCTGTAGTAAAAGTAGGATAGAAGAGGATGGATGGCTGGATTTTCTTTTGTTGTATTGCTAGCCTAATAGAACCATGCAAATTGCAATAACTAGCAGCAGCTGCTGCGGTAGCTGTTCTTCAGCAGCAAGATTATTTATATACCAAGCAATCTTGGTATTATCTTCCAGGTCCAAGCCTTATCTAAAACCAAATCGATCCTCAGAGCCCAAGTCAGGACCATAAACGGACCAGACTGAGGAGGCGGGTGGCATCTGGACTCTTGGGATGCCATCGGTGAGCATGGCCTAGAGATAAGATTGTCTCGTGGGAAGGATGAGACAAAAAAATATCTGTCAAGCTGTCTGTCTTATCTCACGAGGACCAAAAACTATACTTTGTCAAAAAGAAAAAAAAACAAGAGAGGAATAAATGGTTTCCTTGGTAATTGTTTAGGAAAGAAACAGTTACTGAACAGAAGCATTCAGGCAACCCATAAAAAGGTCGCATCCAGATACGATATGACATGACGGAAAACACAGTTCTTTAGAAAATTGATGAACAGATTTATCTACATTTGGAATGGTTCTGATTTGGCGTTTCACATTACAAAACAAAGACAATCTGGGATATACATAGTTCTCTCTTTGCCTGAAAATTTTGGCCAAGGGAACTAGTTATTCCCAGGGATATGGATCACTATAGACAGTTATTTCTGATTTACACGCTTCACTCTCTTATCTACCCCTTTATTTTTCTGAGCCAGTTTTATCTAGAAACGTGTCACGTTGGGATCCCTGGATTCTTACTGGAGTGAACACCACGGTGAGTGGAGCATGATCTGAGAGGGAATAATTTTCTGGCCACCTTCCTTTCTCAGCTTCTCGAGGGAATAGAACTGCTTTCTTTACATTGAAACCAATGGCTTCTTCCTCTAAGCCCTGTTCACAGTCCCCTGTCCTCTCACTGTAGTTTTCCTCTCTTGGCTCTGAGCATTCTGAATTCCATATCCTCCTCTGCAATTATTAAGCATTTTCGTGAGCGATATGTAACACATGAAGTGGTAGACACCAATCTAACACGGATACAAAGGTAAGCGAAACAGAATTCCACGTATTCTTAATATTCATAAGCATGCCTGGTTGTAAATTTAACACACAGCAATGCACCAGCTAGTACCATAGGTCAGGGATGTACCATACCCTAAATTCTTCATACCCAACAACTCCATTTCCATTAATGTCGGCTTGCATCCACAAATCTTCTGTCTCCTGGGAACTGAGTCCATAAGGAAGACCAATTAAATTTACCTGAATAAGATTAAAATATGGTAAGTTCATCTTTCCACTTAAAAGTGCACGTTTATTATCAAGCTGCTTGTAAAAGTACCTGGCGGAGTGCTTCACAGAAAGCTGAATATGTTATAAAATTGCCATGGTTGTCAGCCTTTAGAAATGCAAATGCATCATTTTCAACCAACGAAGCTTTTTGGAGCTGACACTGGAACCAAGAAAAATTACAGCAATCAGGAGTTGAAATCAGTAGATTATGTGCAGTTCCAAATCAAAAGACATTTATGTTATTGGGGCACTTTGCCAGAGCCAGCTCTAGGTTTTATGCCCCTTGATTTGTGAAATAAGGATGCTAAAATGTAATTCAGTTTAACTTTCCAATGTATAGTGTGCGCACACTACTTTGCATTGACGGCAAGAAGTGAACTGAACAGCATAGCCATATATACAACACGGTATGTAAAGTACTTTTAGGGACTTGGAAACTAGCATGATGATAACCGGTTCTTGACTACAATTTCAGTGAAGTTTAACGAATCTTATATGTCAGAATAGATGGTACATGCTGCAACAAGCAGCATCAGCTGTAAATATTAAGATTTCTTAGGCATAAATTCCTACTGTCCATGGTTGGATTGCGATTACTTAGCTAGCAGACAATAAACAACTATGTCTTTCTTTTTTCCTCTTTTTTTTAAAAAAAAAAAAGAAGAAGAAGAAGAAGCTTCCTCCAAATAATTACTTAAGAAAAGGAAAATAAAATCAAGGATTTCCGAACATCCTTGTCTGATACATAACAATTGTCTACTATATCAAGATGAAAAATTGAACTAGTTTTCTGAGACACATACAAATTTTAGGAAGATATGAACTGAAGTAAAATAAATGGTCTTGACTCATCTGTATAGTACAATTCTGTTTCCTTTTCTAACAATATTATTCCATGTTTCATCTTCACTTCTCTAGCACAAAATATCAAACTGGCAGAGCGAGGAAGTAAAATGATCTGATGTGCTGGAAAATGATTGAAAGTAAAAAAGAACTGAAGAGTAAAATATGAAGAACATGTGAGAAATGATTGAACTCACCTTTATTATTCCAAATACTGCTTCAGACCAACTTTTCTTCAATGGTTTCCTTGATTTAATAGAATTACACAGCCATATGAAGTCAACACCACAGATGTTACCCCTATGATTTCGGTGGCTAACCCACTGTGTGATGCAGAAAGAGAGACAAGGAAAAAAAATTGAGGTAAGCAGCGGATTTAGATGTTGTTATCTAGTGATATGGAATCATTGGATTGGGACTTGAAACTTACCCTGTGAGCATCTGCATAACTGTCAGTATATTGATGGGCAATGTCATATGAAGATACAAACCCCTGAGACCTCAGGAATTTGTAAACATGTCCACTCTTGCTTCCATTCCAATCACTGGATAAAGCATCAAACAAATGAAAAGAAAATGAGGATGTCTATATTCAGAGGCTATGCAAGAATTATCTACTTCACAAATCAAGACGAGAAGCTCACCCACAGAGTAGGATTGGCATAAGGTTGAGTTTGTTTTCTCTCTGATATTGTTCCACATATTGTAGTATTTTGTAAACCTAGAAAAAAACCATTTACAAACCTCAAGGTAACTATTGGAACAAACATAGCAAAGAAGAACTAGGACTAGAAATTCAAAACGAAGTAGACGATTATAACTAAAGAGATATTTATATACCTGATCCAGTCTAACTACAGACAGACAGGAATCGTGAGGAAATAATAAGTGAGTGTTAACAATAAGAAATTCTTGCTGAGCAGTGCCTTTCCGGTTTTGTGAAAAGGGAAGCGCTGATTGGACATGCAGTAACTGAGCAACACGGTCTCCACAGTCATGGAAGAGCACCTCTCGACAATTTAGAACCGTCAAGCAATCCTTACGCACAGCAGTTAGCAGACCTGTGGAGAGAATAAAATTTCCAGTCCAATCAGCACTCGCTTGGAGGTCAGTAAAATCATATAGCAAAAAATAAGCATACTTAAGGGTAGAATAGCATACAAAGTGCAGTTTACATATGACTAACAAAATAAGCAAAAAGAAAATAATAATTCAAATTACTGCAGACCCAAGAAGATGGTTTTTCCACCTCATGGCCTGCCAGTATGTGAAGTCGGCTATCCAGAAATATGGCATGGCTAATTTTAATTTCATCATGTTTGTACGAAATTGAATGACAGTCAAAAAATCAGCCTGACCTAAGCTGATGACCAAAGATGTCTTTTGAAAAGCATGAGAACATTAAAGAAAAGAAAAAAAAGTTGCTTGCTTTAAGGATCCACATAGCCCAAGAAGAAACCAACTAAAAGAAAAGGAGGAGCTTAAACGGCATATTAATTACCATCTCCCCGGTTATTGGTTCGTGCAAGCTGGAAAGTCACATAGCCAGCATCACCAAGGCTCTGCTGGTACATATGCACAAGTTCTTCATTTCCAACCCAGAATTCCTACAGGAAAAAAAAACAAGATTTCAACACAGAAAAAAGCCAGCTAGTATAATTTTCAAATACAACAACCAACTCTTTTTATTTTTTCATACAAGGTTAGATCCACAGTGACAGTGAAATAGAAAGGGAATTAAGCACCCACCTGGAGACATATAATTGAAGATCTCTCGTGAAGCAACCAATTCAAAATCTTCTGGTTTCTAGAGAGCCAAACTGATCTGAAATTGCTTTCACGAACACTTTGATTCTATTTCACAACAAAATAAAAGCACACAAATAAATTCTTAAAAAATTAAAAGAAGATGAAAAACAAGAAGAATTAACACTAATTTCTGAATTCAAAAGGGACAAGAACAGACCTTTTGATCAAGTCGCTTGTAGATAGGAGCCAGGATGTTAAAAGTAGTGCAAGAAACACAAGGCTCATCAGTCATTGCTGAACTCGTTGAAGACACATAGCCACAACCACTGTTGGTTCTTGAAATAGTTCCATTTCCATTTAAAATATTACTCTCATTAAATCCTGAATTTAACTGACCCACGATGTTTGAATTCGCATTAGACTCCACGACCGCAACCTGTATCAATCATTCAATCAAACCCCGCGTTAGAAAGACAAAAACCCAACAAAAACACTGAGAAAATCGAAGCAAACAACAAAGTTACCATCTTTTAGTGTTCTAGCCACCGTAGGAAAAACCTGTTGACTTTGTTGAAGGAAAGGGGGAAAGAAAGGAGAAGAGAAGATATAGCAAATGAGGGTTCGGGGAAACTTGTGGATGGAGATTGAGATTATTTTCTCTGGCAAGTGTCACCCTCGTGAAGAAGCTTTTCGCATTTTATAGAGACCAGAAGAGAGAATCCCTGTGCTGTTTTTGGAGTTGTGTTTGGTATTGGGGTTGTTGTTTTGGTTGTGGTTTGAAAAAAGTTGTTTTATAAAAAGTATTTTTAGTTGAGGTTGGTTTGAAAAAATAGGTGTTTGGTTAAAACTGTGGTTGAAATTGAGGTTGAACAAAAAGTAGTTTAATGTGTTTGGTTAAAAAAATGCTTTTCAAATTGAGGTTATAAAATAA
>Ga0325402_1005874_pt1 | contig 11541 bp, 9 predicted proteins | sample PopdelMetagenome_22_FD_207212 | JGI IMG/M metagenome (GOLD analysis project Ga0325402, IMG submission 207212) | Populus deltoides microbial communities from Bellville, Georgia, United States - Xylem-PdKOR-R3 | ecosystem: Host-associated > Plants > Phyllosphere > Stem > Wood/Secondary xylem...
ATAGTTTTCGGCCGACATCGTTATTATGATAGAAACTTGATTTGTTGTTAACATAAGCTAGCAACATGAATGCCTGATGATATTTATAAGTATGGTGTTACTTGAATAGGATAATTAATATGATCATATTAATACTTTATAATGAGCTATTAACGATAAATCATCCGATTGGAACCTTCTTTGTGTGTGGTTTCCAATTGAGTAATAAAAAGAGTTTATATTATATTTATTTGAAATACCATTAGTGGATCCTCTTTTATCCTTATTTAATCTTTTCATCATTATTACATCTCAAACTTCTCTTCAACATCAACATCATTTTATTGTTTGTAATTTATATAATTCACCTCACTGTGGTTCGACCCCAGTCTTGCCAGGTTTTTTATTACTTTGACACTCCTGCACTTGGGATAAGACATCAACTCCTCTTTGATCGTGTCAGATAACCCAGTTCTGCCTCTAAGATGGTCAAAATTGCTCATCAACAAACACTTGGACTGTTACTGTCCAACTATTACTATGTCATTTTTGAACTGTTACTGTCTAACCTCTCCTTAGATTTTTAACTAGATCTAGAGTTATAGAACTCAAATCTATAATTTAACATCCAGGCATCAATTAATAATCGACTTTAAAACAACTCATAAGACCATGTTTATAATATCTTACCCGATACGAATGAAGGTCTGGATCCCTCTTGCTGTCCCTCCCCTTTTCTCCTCTTGTTCAATTTTTCTTGTTAATCCCTTGCCCACCAGTATTTATTCTACCTATAACCCTTAATCTTGGATGGGTTCTTGAAATTTGGTGTTTCTCTCTTGATCAGTAAAAATAGATACCAAAACTCTCTCTCTTCTTTCTTCATGATAGTTGCAGATTTGTTTTTGGTAAGAAGAAGAATATTTATGCTTTATAATTATTCTTATTTGCATTTAGGCCCCATTTTCTTTAAGTGTATTCGTTTTGCCCCCACTTCTTTTTAGTTTAGTTTATTTTCTTTAATTTAATCCAGCTTTGATTTTCTTGGGATTTTCAATTGCATTATACTAAGAGATGAATTCTGATATGATGAACCCTGAATACTGTTGTGAGAGTCATCAGTAATGTGATGGCATATATATATATATATATATATATATATATATATATATATATATATATAATTTCCACCAATTTTGGCTTTGAAAAAGCTCAGGTGTTTACAAAAAGCAACTACACAATCAATAACTTCCATCATAAGAAAGTGGTTATTAAATCTAAATATCAAATTTATGTTTTAAAGCTTCATTACACATTTTTATTAAATCTATTTTTGCAAACAAATATTTGAATTTATAATTGAAGTTGGTTACAAAGTGTGAGACACAATATCAATTTTATCCAATATGCTCATGCTATATTTTTATCATTCATTTCTTGTTGCCAACATGTCAGTCTAATATTGTACATATGCAAGTACGGTTACCAATAATGTATTGATGAAGCCAAAGTAAGAACCATCTTTAGTTATAAGTATTTTATTCTTTAATTAGAGCAAAAGCCAAAGGGAACATCCCATTATCTGCATCAAAAACAGCTGTAATCAAAAACTTTTAATCAAACCACTCATATAGATAGGTGTTGTCAATATTGATAAGTGGCCTACAAAACTTGAACACTTCAATTGCATACCCAAATGACCAGAAAACTCTCTTAAAAATAGTTTCACTATTAAAATCTCAATTGCAATCCCATTAAATGATAGTATTGGAATTTGGTTCTTGGATTACCAGCAACACTTCAAATGACTCATCGTGTGAACATAACAGCTTCTTAAGCACCTTCTATTTCACAACTCATAGTTTTATTTCTTCTGGAATGCTTATTACAGTTATAACAAAACTAACACTAATAAGAGTTGAAATAGCTGATGCAACAAATTTTGCATCAATTTGATGGTTGTCTTTTTGAATGGATATGGCAATTCATGTGTGAGAACCTTTCAACTTTGCTATCTTAAAAGAATCTAACCTTTTATGGTATTTCTCTATGTAAGTACTATTGATATTCTAGTGCTTGAATACATTGTAATTTGATATAGATTGTTGTTGAATGATAAACTTGATATTCAAGTCAATATGCAATGTGTCACCACTTAACTGGATTCATTAAATCATATTTAGTGTTGAAAGTTTTTCTAACTACCAAATCAACACTACTGACTAAATTTTTATGCTTAAGAGCCTATTCATTGCAAATTATGCCATTGGCTCAAGTATCATTCTCAAATTCAAGCATAAGTGGTCTCACATCATCATCATCATCATCTTATGTGTCACCAAAACCCAATATATCATCATGATACGATTCAGGCAAGGTCAGATTCGGATTTTGTCGTAAAATTACCTTCTGTCCATTGTGGGATTGAGCTGAAACTTTATCAGAAGATTCCAAAGGTATTTTTCTATGTTGGGGTAAATTTTCACATGCATCAGAGTTTGGAAAAGACTTGCAATATAGGCCAAAACAGGTTGTATGGATTTTGTTGTTTACTTACTATTTGACAAGGATCCTTTTTCTTAAAGGATGTGGCAACTTGTTTTGGGAATTTTCTAGTTCCACAAGAATCTTTAATGAGCTTAAACATAATTTCCAAGAGTGGCAATAATTCATTGATGTTCCAAAATCATTCCTTATCCATCCTAGCTACATAAGGAAAGAAGGGTTGGTGCTATTTAATGATAGATTAGTTATTTTTATTATTTTCTTTCATGCTTGGGCTTAATTTAAACTTTGTTTTGAGCTAGAATCCAAGGCTTGTTTGGATCAGGTTATGGGCTTTTCAGTTTAGGTTTTTTGGAGTTTTGTATATGGGTCAGTTCAGCCCACACTATTAGGGTTAATTTTTAAGAACTATAAAACATGCAACCTAAATTTCGGCAGCCATTGATGAATATTATTTCTGAATTTTTCAATTTTAATGTATGGGAGTGATTCTTGCATTCTTCAGTTCTTGAACGAACTGAATCTGACTTATCGAATATTAACTGGCTTCGTGACGTCATTTTACTTCATTCCAATAGTATTGATGCCTTGGGGCAGGTTTCTATTGTGTCACACTCCTGTCAGACCTATTTCAGCTTTCCAAGATCAGATCTCAATCTTGATTATAATCATCATCATCATCATCATTTTATGTGTCACCCAAACCCAATATATCATCATCTTCATTATCACTAGGCTTGAAGGAGTCATAAGTATGTTGATCACCGTATGAATTCTCAAACATACTTTGATCACCACAATGACAAGTTTAATCCACTCCTCACTATCCTAAATAGGCCAACAGATTGTGATGCTTGTCTACCCGTTTAAGCATATGTGGAGAGTAAGACAAGAGTATGATCATGCTTTATAGTAGAGGAGGATATGATTTGTTTAGATTGACTACTAACATATAACTTCACCATGTTTAATCCATTTTAAATGAATGATTCAATCATATTCCTAAAACTCATATCACATGAAATTAGAACAGGAAGATACTGATGTTCCCCAACATGACATCTCCAAGTAATATCTACTTCAATATCATTATATTTTCATCCAATTCCTTGATATACAACTTGTTTAATATCCATTAGTAACATGCCTAAAGTAGCATTTAACAACACATTGCTTTTACCATTATAAGTGATAGTCTTGTTTATAACGGGAACAATAGTTCCATTATAATGACATAACAACAAAAAGATGTCATACGATATTTTGTAAAACAAGAACATCTATTTTGATTAACTGAAAAAAAAATTCCTAGAAAAAAATTGCATCAATTCATATCTAATTTATCTCAAATCAAGCAACATCTCTAAGGAGTCTAATCACTAAATTAATCTCAAACCCTATTTGATCAAATTTCTATATAATTGATGTTATATACATGCTCAATTATATGAAATCATGTCTAATTGCATCAATTCATACCTAATTTATCGCAATTCAATAAAATCTCTAATTACGACAATTAATCCTATAGTTCAACGCAAACCTTAATTGGTTGAATTTCTACCTAATTGATGTTATAAATAAAATCAGTTGCATGCAATCATACCTAATGACATCAATTCATACCTAATTTATCTTAATTCAAACAAAATCTCCAATTATAGCAATTAATCCTAAAATTCAATGCAATCTCTAATTAATGTTATAAATAACATCAATTGCTTGAAATCATACCTAATTGAATCAATTCATACCTAATTTATCTCGATTCAAACAAAATCCCTAATTATGGCAATTAATCTTAAAATTCAATGCAAACCCTAATGGATCTAATTAATACCTAATTGATGTTATTTACATCAGCAATTGCATGCAATCACAACTAATACATATATTAATGCCTTATTTTTCTCAATTCAAACCAATAAATCTTATTCTTGGATGCATGCATTTTTTTATACTACTACAACTACTTAACCACTGCTAAAGACAAGGAGGTCATGGAATTCCTATGTATAGAGTAGATTCCTTTAAAATCATGCCTATTTATCTAATAATAAGTTCAAAACTAGAAGTAGGGGTGGGTTTGATTATTACCCTCTCTCTCTCTGTTTTTTTTTTTTTGTAAAATTAGCATTGTTTAAAAAAATTGACAAAATAACTCACTTTGAAAAGGTTTTGGTGAAAAGCACAGTTTGATACATATCACGGTTAAGAAACACGACATTTTAAGATGTTGCTGATATGAAATGTGGTATTTTAAAGAAATTGTTAAATGGGTTGACAAGAATTACAATTAGGAGAGAGGAGAGAGAAAAAAAGAAAGAAAAAAACCTTAAAAGTACATCGAAACTCTAGTTACGACACCATTGGTACCATCAATAAGATATTGATGCGACGAATTCAATGATACCAAGAAAGATCACCAACAATGATTAGAGTGAGTCACTCTCTATTTAAAGGAAATTGAATAATTACAATGAAGAAATAAGAGAGAGAAAGAAAGTGACCCTAGTGGCACATTAAAACTCTAATTACAACATTACTAGTACCATCAGAAAATCTTGACGAGATGAGTCCAATGACATCAAAGAAGATCACCAATGGTGATGCAAACATTGTGATCATATGATCATGTAACCCGCAATCAAGATTGAAATATGATCTTGAAAAACCAAAAGAGATCTGATATGAGTGTGACACAATGAAAACTTGTCTCAAGGCACCTATATTAATGGAATTAAATCGAATGACGCCACAAAGCCAATTAATCTTTGATAAGTCAGTTTAGTTTTTTCAAGAATTAAAGAGTGCAAGAATCACTCTCATACACAAGCTAAAAATTCTGAATGATATTATTCAATGACCGTTGAATTTTAGGCTTACAAAGATTTTTTATACTATAAGAAAATAACCTTAATGGATCTACCCTTATGGACTAAATTGGACCACTTGTAAAATTGACCCAAAACCTATATTGATAAGCCTAAAACATTGATCCAAACAAGCTTTGAATCTTAGCTAAAGACCAAGTATTAATCAAGCCCAAACAAGTCTTAGGCTATAACTGAAATAATAAAAATAAAACTCATAAGTTATCCTATGTTGTCATGACAAAAGAAGAAGAAGAAGAAGAAGAAGAAGAAGAAGAAATACAAGTATGAAAAAAGACTTATTTATAGCCTACACTGTCGTCCAATGATCCTAAAAAACAAGGGAGAAATTTAAGCTCCTACAGTTTCCAAGATAGAAAGGGATTGTAATTGTAGCCTTGTATTTATCCTTCTTTTAGAAGAAAAATGTTGCTACCTTTATTGTTCATCTTTGCTGCCAACTAATAGTCCTTCCATCACTAGGAAAACAATTAAAGTTGTTGAAATATTTTCTTTACAAATCTAGGGAACTTTGTTGCCACCTTATTTCCCTTTTAAGTTTAGATTCTTCGTTTTTTTTTTTGTATTCTCCTCACCTAACATAGAAATAAGTTAAATAAGATATTCTAATACATAAAAAAATAATAATTAATGTTTCCACACATGATAGGAAATTCACAATTAATATGGAATCCACAAAGCACATGGAAACAACATAAAAACAAGGATGGCCGAAATAATGCAAAATTAGCAACCTTATTGCTGAAAGTTCATAGCCCAAATAAGGTTGGACTAGATTAGCAACCTTGTTGCTGAAAGTTCATAGCCCAAATAAGGTTGGACTGGGCCCCTCTTGCACATGAATTAAATGCATCAATGCCTCCTTTTAATGCTTTAATGGATCTATAATTTATGCCTTGGCCGAAACTTGCAAGACTAATTCATTTAATGCTTCTTTCAATGCCATCATTTTAGACCTTGTAATTGGTCCATTTGAAACATGTAATGGGTTCTTGTTAGTGTTTGTGGGTTAATCCACATAAAATGATGAATGAAATAGGTCACACTCTCCGTCTAAAAGCAAGTGAGTCCTCTGCCACGTGTGACTCTCTCCAATCATTATCGGTGACCTTCTTTGGTGTTGCTGGATTCATCTCTTAGATATTTTTTCAATGGTATCAGTAATGTTGTAATCAGAACTATTATATGCCTCCATGGACTTTTTTTTCTTTTTTTTCTCTCTCGTCTTTCATTGTAATTGCTCGTTTGTCTTTAGACCGAGAGTGTGACCCACTTCGATCATCGTTGGTAACTGATACGAACCTAGTGATCATCTAGTCATAAACCCACAATCAAGATTGAGATCTAATCTTGAAGAGCAGAAAAAGGTGTGATAGGAGTGTGACATAATAGAAACCTGCCCCAAGGCACCAACACTATTGGAATGAAATAGAATGACGCCACAAAGCTAGTTAATCTTTGATAAGTCAAATTCAGTTCGTTCAAAAATTGAAGAATGTAATAATCACTCTCATATGTTAAAACTAAAAAATTCAGAAGTATTTGACAATGGCTCCTGACATTTTGGTTACATGAGTTTAAATAGTTCTAGAGAATTAACACTAATGGATCTACCATTGTGGGTTGAACTGACCCACATATAAAACCGACATAAAAACCTTAAACTAAAAAGCCCATAATCTGATCCAAACAAGCATTGGATCCTAGCTCAAAACAAAGTTTAAATTAAACCCAAACATGAAAGAAAATAATTAAAATAACTAATTTATCATTAAATAGCACCAACCCTTCTTTCCTTGTATAGCTAGAATGAATACGGAATTTTCATAAGCAAAGGATTCTGGAACATTAATGAATCGTTGCCACTCTTGGAAATTATGTTTCAGCCCACTAAAGATTCTTATGGAACAACGAAATTCTCAAAACAAGCTGCCACATCCTTTTAGAAAAAGGATCCTTGCCAAATAAGAAGTTCACATGTCAAAAGAAAATAAATAACAAAATTCTCAAAGTCTGTTATGACCTATATCGCAAGTTCCTTTTGAACTACAATTTACCTGAAAAGTTACCCCAATATATAAAAATAACTTTGTAATCTTTTGGTGAAGTTTCAGGTAGATCCTACGATTAGATTTGGAGTTATACTCAATAGCGTAAAACTGAACGATAGAAAATTTTATGCTAAAATTTGAATATGACCTTGCTTGGGTTGTATCACAAGGCTGAACCGTATCATTGCCTCCCTCTTCAAGAAGATTCTCCATCAAATCTTGAATAGGATTAGTAGCGACTTCATTAGCCACTTGTTTAAGCCTTCGAAATTCTCTTATTACTAACACCTTTCTCCAACAACATTGTATGGAAGTAGTGACTGACAAGAATTTCAGATAAGTACGTTGTACTAACCACTTGCATATGTATTTTTGAATGATAACAAAAATAGCTCTCCTTCATGTTTTATTTTTTTGGTGTTGTACCTCCTTTTCCCATGAAGCTTGAAGATCACATAATAATCTTCTAAACTTATCAACTTCTTGTTCTAAAACCCCCAAACCATGGCTTAGTTTTTCACACCCTTGAGCTAGAATCCTCCTTCCTTCCCTCTCCCTTGCTGAAAACATGACACAAATAGGAAAAATAGAAGAAGATGAAGACATAAGAAGAATAGAGTTTTACGACAGGAAGAATACTGATTTAGACTCGAAATTACAAATTTAACTTTTGTTTGGACTAGTAATTGATCGAAAATAAACAAATGTGAAAGTGATGAAAATGACTCAAACAATAGACAAATATCCCAAATATGATGATAATATACTAGCATGAACAAAATCAACAGAAACAAAATAAGTTCTGAATAATAACGCCAAACAGACCCGTTACGACAAGACAAAACCCGAGTCTAGAACCTAAAGAAAACACTATTCAAATGACCTTGAATTTAATATATAGAATTTCGATACCAAGAAAACATCAAATCTCAGTTTATAGGTCGTTCTATTATATCTAGGTACCTAAACCCCTTGTATGATCAGTTTGCGGCAGAATTGAACCTCCAAATAAAACCTCAAGAAACCGATATCTAAATAAGCTCAAATTTAATAAATGATGTGATCTCAACCCCAATACACATAATATGAAGTTTCAATTGATTCTAATATGGTTTGCATATAGTTCACTAATAGTAGTGTTTCTACGACAGAATTGAACCTCAAATTAAAACCTTATGCAAACGATATCAAAATAAACCCAAATTTTATATCTATTGTGATCTCATTCTCAATAGATAGAATATAAAGTTGAAATTGATTCTGAGATGATTTGCTTATAGTTAACTAAGAGTTGTGTTTCTACGATAAAATTGAACCTCAAATTAAAACCTCATGGAAACGATATCAAAATAAGCCTAAATTTTATAAATATTGCGATCTCACCCCCAATAGACAGAATATGAAGTTGCAATTGCTGTTGAGGTGATTTGCTTATAGTTCATTAGGAGTTGTTTTTTTACGGTAGAATTGAATCTCGAATTCAAACCTCAAGCAAACGATATCATAACAAAGCCAAATTTTATATATGATACGATCTCACTCCCAATGGATAGAATATAAAGTTTCAATTATTTATAAGGTGGTTTGCTTATTGTTCATCAAGAGTTGTGTTTTACGGCAAAATTGAATCATCCTTCAAATTTCATTTAATCTCTCTAATATATATATATATATATATATATATATATATATATATATATATATATATATATATGCGCTACTGATATGCTTAGAGATAGTAACAAGATGAAATATTACTCTTTTTTTTGCTAAAATGATGCGGGACATAAAGAATAAGAAGATGGACGCGAACACTGAAAAAATTAAAGGAACACTAAAAAAAATGAAAATAACATAAGGATATTACCTTGTTTCGGAGCTTAGCTCTTATACCAACTGATGTGAATCTTGTGATCACGTGGTCACACAACCCACAATCAAGATTGAGATCTGATCCCGGCAAGTCAAAATAAGTCTGATAAGAGTGTGACACAATGGAAACCTGCCCCAAGGCACCAACAATATTGGAATGAAGTAGAATGACGCCACGAAGCCAGTTAATCTTTGATAAGTCAAATTTAGTTCGTTCAAGAACTGAAGAATGCAAAAATCACTCTCACACGTTAAAACTGAAAATTTCAAAAGTAATTAACAATGGCTCCTGAAACTTTGGTTACATGAGTTTAAATAGTTCTTGAAAAATTAACCCTAATGAATCTGCCCTTGTGGGATGAATTGACCCCCATACAAAACTAACCCAAAAACCCTAAATTGAAAAGCCCATAACCTGATCCAAACAAGCGTTGGATCCTAGTTCAAAACAAAGTTTTAATTAAGCCCAAAATGAAAGAAAATAATAAAATAACTAATCTCTCATTAAATTGCATCAACCCTTCTTTCCTTGTGTAACTAGGATGAATAAAGAATCCTTATAAGTAAAGGATTCGGGAACATTAATGAATCGTTTTCACTATTGGAAATTATGTTTCAGCTCATTAAAGATTTTTTAGGAACAAGAAAATTCCCGGAACAAGAAAATTTCCTAAAACAAGCTGTCACATCCTTTTAGAAAAAGGATCCTTGCTATATAGGAAGTCCACAGGTCAAAATGAATATATAGCAAAATTCATGCAGCCTATTCTAACGTATATCGCAAGTTCTTTCTGACCTCCGACTGACCTAAAACTTTATCCAAAGATATAAAAATACCTCTTGAATCCTTTGGTAAAGTTTCAGCTCGATCCAATGGTTAGATTTGAAATTATGCTCAATAATGTAAAACTAGATGGTAGAAAAGTTTACGCTAAAATCCGAATCAGGCTTCTATCAAGAGTTATTTCTTGTTGCAGCCATTGTCATGTACGCCTTACTTTCTTTTTGTGTTTTCAAAATGATAAAAAGAGACGGTTCAGTGCTATTAAGATCCCATCAAATGAGGCACCATCCTCTCCAAAGTCTTTGCAGTTCATGGAGACAAGCCGACAGAGCATCAACCATGACCAACCTTTTACTCCACTGAAAATGCCTTTGGCAAAGACTATTTATTTTTACGTTTCAAAAGTGTTTTTGAAAAAAATTAATTTTTTATATTTGCTTCAAATTAATATTATTTTGGTGTTTTTAGATTATTTTGATGTGCTCATGTTAAAAATAATTTTTTAAAAATAATAATAAAATATTGTTGTGATACATTTTTCAATGAAAAACACTTTCAAAAGCAATTGTAACCACCCTTCCATACACCTTCCATTACTGCAATTTCTTCTCTCTTTTTTCCAGCCCCTTTAAGATTTCTCACCTTTCAACTCCACCAACCTAGACTTCTTAGGTTAGCCATATAACTGTGTTCTTGGACTTTGTTGCTCAAATGCCAATGCTACTTCACCTTTCACATCTAAGAATGTCTAAAAAAGGCTCATGCTAAATGCATTGTGATCTTTAAACACATGCTCTATAAATAGGATTAGAAAATTCTCAAGACGTAACTAGAGAACTTTCTCATCAAAAGTGTAAAATTCTACAGAAGTAATCTATACAAAACAGAGATATGAACCTGAGAGAAGGAAAAAAATGTATTCTAATTGAAAAGAATTCTCCTTTCTTTTTATATTCGTTAGCCTTTCTTTACAAGATGATGCTATATATATATTAGAAGTTTCAACTAATTTACAACTGGTATAACTAATTTTAATCTGTTAGTAATAAACTCTAACTAACTCTAACTACTAACTTCTAACTACTATCTTATTAGCTATAGACTTTAACTCCAATTTATCAATCTCATTCTCTATATTCCAACATCCCCCCTCAAGATGAGAATGAATATTTATCATTCCCATCTTGCTAAGAAGATGATGAAAATTAAGACAACAGAGAGGTTTGGTGAAAATATCAACCAATTAAAACCTGAAAGGTATATAAACGATTTTGATCAAACCCTCCTGCAATTTCTCCTTAACTAGATGAAAATTTATTTTATATGTTTAGTTGTTTCATGGTGTACTGGATTGGAAGTAATTTCTGAAGTAGGTTTGCTGTCAGCATATAACAATGCAGCCTGAGAATGTGTTACTTTGAAATCAGCCAACAAATAAACTAACCATTGAAGCTCA
>Ga0325402_1005876_pt1 | contig 11539 bp, 5 predicted proteins | sample PopdelMetagenome_22_FD_207212 | JGI IMG/M metagenome (GOLD analysis project Ga0325402, IMG submission 207212) | Populus deltoides microbial communities from Bellville, Georgia, United States - Xylem-PdKOR-R3 | ecosystem: Host-associated > Plants > Phyllosphere > Stem > Wood/Secondary xylem...
AGAAGCAAAAATAAATATAAATCATTCCTAATAATTTACAATAAAATTTTATTGTTTGTTCACTTAAAATTCAATCACAATATCAGATTAAAAACTAGCTTCATGACCATGAATACACATACGCAGCCACAACATTAGGAATCTCTCTCTTTTGACTGCCCAAAATCTGATACCACAGATAATAAAAATACAAATTAACATTATTAAATCATGATTTTTTAAAACTTTTCAGCAAAAATGTTAAAAAACACAGAAGAGAAGAACAATAAAATATATTACAGAAGTAGAGAGCAGATAGAAATCGAACGCAGGAAGACCGATTCTGAAAAGAAACGGATCAGCAGCTCTTTTTTCATGATTGCAACAAGGAGGAGACAAAGTGAGAGACCTGTCGAGGAACACGGATGATTGATAATATTGGGTACAGAGTGAAGAAAACAACTCTGGTTTCTCAATGTTCCTGCTGCTCTGTCCCGCCGATAATAAGAAAGAACACGAGCGGTGAGCATTAGAGCCGTACACGTGTCCAATGCTCATTGGTTTAAAAATTGGTCCTTTTCCTTTTATTATATTTATAAAAAAACACGCGCGATCTTTGTTCATTTTCGTTTTTTTTTTTGTACCTAAACCCTATACAAAACGCGATTACAAAAAAAAACCCCGCCTCCTCCTCCTGCAACGCTCCTTTCTACGGCAAGGCTCTGATTTTAGCTCCTACGGATCGTGTTTCAGTTAACAAAGTAAGTATTATCAGTGAATTTAATATGAAGCAGACCATGTAGTATTTGCTGTTCAATTTAATCATCCACTGCTTTTGGCTTTTTTCTCTGTTTTTCTTTTTCTGGTTTATGAAAACTATTTGGTAGGCAAATTCAGAAAGAAAAGAAAAGAAAAAAGAAAAAAAGATGTTCTATCTGAGCTTGATAGAGCACAAGATGCTATTGCCTCCTCGTCTTCTGAATCTTCCTCTCCAAGATGCTATCAAGGAAGAGCTTCAAAATATCTTCTTGGATAAGGTAGTTACTATTTCCCTTTGTATATTTCTTCCTTTCTGTCCTTGTATTTTCATGTTAAGCACTTTGAAATATTGAGTAAAAATGGAAATTATTGTTTGCAACGAAGGTTATATCAAAGCTGGGACTTTGTATTTCAATCTATGACATCAGAAAAATTGATGGTGGCTTTATATCTCCCGGTGAAGGTGCTTCAACCTATACGGTAAGCCATGGCTTTTCCTTTTTGTGATTGTATTTTCCCTTTTTTTTGTGCTAGCATTTTGAGTCTAATAGATGTGTTTTATGTGAATATTGTCTTAAGCATATGGACTATTTATCCCCCCTGAATTTCAAATCTTTGTGTAGTTTGTGGAGACTTTTTCCATTTTATTTATCTTTGTTTCTTTCAATAACGTTTTGAGTATACTACCTAGGGAAGATGCCATCTTCCCTAGGTTGTAAGTAAACCCTCATTGATGCTGTGAAACTTATTGTGGATTCATTAGTTCACAGCTCACGATTCACTAGAATGGGTCCAACTCCTTCCTTAGTTGCCTCCAAGAAAAGGGTAAATTTAGCTAGTGCCTATGTGCCATCTTCCACATTTCTACAATTTTAGTTGCGAAGCGTGTTTCTTTTCCTTGACAATGGTTTCAACTTTCAGTTAGACTGTTGAATTATAAAATATGTGAACTTGTTCGGAGGGGCATACGCTGTCACTTTTGTTGAATATCTATGCAAAACACATTCAGTGTACTTTACAAGAAGTGTCTGATTTTACTAAAGAACTAATCTGCAGTGAGTAAATGATAGTGTTTTATTATTTTGACAGGTGGAGTTTAGAATGATTGTTTTTCGTCCTTTTGTGGGAGAGATTATATCTGCGAAACTTAAAGAATCCACTGCAGATGGTTTGCACTGTATGTTCAACAGTTACTTCCGCATATCATCTGTTTCTATCTTCTCCTCCTCTTTTTTTGATAGTACAATCTTTTTTGATATTGCAATTTTTCCATGGCATGATAAATTGACTAGAGGCTATAGTTGATGCAGGAAGTTTTTGAGGACTGCATCAGTTAACTGGCATGATGCTTTGTATTTTATATCTGTGGGGACAGAATTGTAGAGAATCCATCTGTTGCTTCACGAATTATAATTTAATATAAGCACTTGTTTTCTCAAGTCATATCATTGGTATCCTTTATCTTTGGTTAACTTGCCTCTGCAAGTTCTTTAACTTTTAAAATGGTCCTTTCTCTCAGTGAGCTTGTTTCACAGAGATGCAACTAATTGCAACTGCAGGCTGCAGCTGTTCATGTTTTTTGCATCTTCCACCTCTTTTGGCAACAAGGGGGTGGGGACACTTTGGAAGTTTCCCCGTCATTGTATGTTCTGTAGGCTGGGTTGCTCATTTTTTCTGGGCTCAGGAACATGAATAGTCTTTCCCAGGGGTTATCTAGGTAATATGCTGGTGCATGTTGGGTTTTACAGGTTGCTAGGATGGGGGGCTATTTAATGGATCCATTTTCTTACAACATGATCTTGTTTGTTTTATCAATGTCTTTTTGGTTTTACTTGTTGCAAAAATTAAGCCAACATTTTGCATTCTTTAATTTCTGTTTTGTTTCATTGCGTTGAGCTATATCTACATGGTTCCTGCATACTGATGTTGAAACCATATTCGACAGTGTCACTTGGATTTTTTGATGATATTAACATACCAGCTGGTCTTATACAAAAACCATCCCGTCATGTTCCAGACCCAGAGAATAGGTAAAGTTCCCCATCTAGTTTCCTGTATTGGGATAATAATTGGAAATGGAATCTCCTCTACATGGCATTTTTCTTCTTTTTTTCTTGCCTCGCATTTTACATCTATGTTGACAAATAATGAATTGTGAATGTTTATAATGAAAATTGCAGGTATAAGGTCCTATGGGTATGGGAATTTAATGGCGAAGAGTTTTTTGTAGATGGCATTGATGAGGTTGGTGGTGTCTCTTCTTTTATAGGAAAATGCTCTAAACTTCAACTTGTTTCTTACTTTTTCTTTCCAAATGCTAGATAAGGTTTAAAGTTATCAGTGTAACATATCCCCCAACTCCTATTGAGCAACAAGGGGAGCCATTTTCACCGATGGTGATTACAGTAAGTTTGTCCTCCTAACTTCAATGTAGAAATGTTGTAGCATTGCATGTAAAACCATGTTTCTTTAAAGACTGCTTTTATGCTGAACCAAAGAGCAGGAGATTTTGTTTCTTGTTTTTCTTTGCCGCCTACTCTCCCTCCCGACACTCTTACCATGAAAGAAGCAGGTCACCGTTTGTAGGTTTCTATATTTGAGTGTTTTGCAATCAATACAGTCCATTCATCTGTTTCCTTGATTTATATTTACTCTTGCTTGTTATTTAATTTACAGTATCGTATCTATCAAATTATTTCAAAAGTCCATTTAAGTACTGGATACAAAGCATGTCTATCCGATTAGTACTCATGTGGATGTATTACTTTATGAGTGCTCATGTGAGAGAGGTTTTCAAAATTGATTTTTATTTGATTTTGTTGGGCATTGTTTAATGAATAAATCAAATAAGGCAGTATTTCAGTTTGATTCTTGCGCAAGGCAGATGGAGATTTTAGACAACCAAAACTTTCTATCCTTGTTTTCTGTCTTCTTTTTCTTTTTCCAGTCTGCTATTAAATATTCTTTATTGTGTTCTTACACTTGCAAACAAGTCGAACAGGAGTCTGTAATGATAAGTGAAACTGCAAGTTTATAAAAGGTCGCATTGAGGTGGAGCTTTGTTAAAAAACAACTCAACAACCTCTCTCCCTCTCTTAAGGAAATAGTGATGCTAGTGCAGCTCTTCTTTTTTATCCATTTCGTGTTCCTTGGCAAACAACAATGCTTTTCAGGAACTTTTTCTAATTAGTTCTTAGTTTTGCAGGGATCGATTGATGGTGACGGTTTAGGTCCAGTTTCGTGGTGGCAGTGATGCAGGAGATTTTAAGGACTTGTAATCTTGAAGCACCTTTTTCATAGGAAAGGTAGGCGGAGCATGTATGCAGTTATTGTATCGCAATTGATAATAACACACCATCTTTGAAACTTCTAGATTTTTTTTTCTTCATCTTAGAAGTTCAGCATATTAGATCATATAACATTCAGTGTTTAACTTGACATAAAGAACCTGGCTGTTCTTTACACTGATTGTGATACCAGGCTGCAATAGAAAGTTCATTCAATTATGGTCCTCTGGAAATAGAGTTCTGGCCACATCATCTGTGATCATTGCAGGTGCTTTGTAATTGATCAATCAATCTTCCATTCTCAATTATAAAGGAAATTAGCCACGAAAATCAGAAGCTAGAATTTATTTAACAGTTGCAGTGTTTGAGTATGTTTCATTTGTTGGCTGATGATGGTTTCTTTTATCTTCCTTGTGTTTGTATGGGAAATTTTACTTTCTGGTGCCTGTCACCCTTATATTCACCAATCCATGTGATACCTGTAAAATTATGTCGACCAATATCGCTGCGATTTATGGAGTTACTGCAGGAATAGGGTAGCTGCCAGCTATCGTTGCCTAATTAAATATTAATTTGGATTTCATTCTGTGTTCATGATTTGTTAATTTCACAAAGCTGGCCAAAAGAAAACATGATTGCACGTTGATGTCTGTCTAATCAGGCAAGTCGAGGAGGTCGGTTTTGCCAATACCAACTTGTGCGCTTACCAATTCAATCTGCATTTTTTTTTAAACAACAACAATAATTATTATAATGCATTTCATGGGCCAGTCAAAATCCTTACTCTTCCTTCCAAGCATTTGCAAGATTGTACTATTTCTGATGGAATGCAGAGGAGTTGGCTCTCGAAAGTCGAAAGATAAAACTGGCCTCGGTGCAGCCCGTGAACTAGGGGTATTCATCCGTTAATGTTATGTTTGTCTTGCAAGATGTCCTTCCGTATCTTGGGGGTACAAGGTGATTGGATGATTAGTCATATACACCTTAAGAACTCGTTCAACTCCTTTGGAATGGTCACCGTTCTTACATCTGAAGATTTTTGTTCCTGTTGCATTTGACATAAAGCGTCTCTGTTTCTCCTGCATAAAAGCATACGTGATTGCCAAAGAAATTTAAAGACGAGTGATCTCAGAGTGCCTGCCAGTGCGAAGACAGCTCTTCTGAGAGAAATTCTACACAAATTCCATACTTTTCTACCCATAAAACCGTGGACAAACTCAATTGGCATTTGATGAATGTTCTTTAAATAGTTGTCAAATTTGGAGCAAATTCACAAATCACAGCCCAAATGTTCATTCACAGGAGTACAACCATAAAAACCATTGCATCCAATGCATTTGCAAAAAATCAAGCATGGAGGTTGAGTTGTAATCAAATGCTACATGATACATTTATCCAAAAATTTGAGGTTTCACCATTATAACAGCTTATCATCAAGTAAAAGATCTACCTTAGGAATTTCAACAACAAATGATCGAAAAACCTATGACGTTGCAATTATCAAATGATTTCGAAAATTACAATAAGTTGAATGGTACATACCAAAAGAAAAGAAAAACTTTGGATGGTTGGTCTATTACCATGCCAGGCTAACAGATACTGCTCTTTAAAAATTTCAAGGCACTCTCCATCTGCAAATTCCCACGGAAGCAATCAAAGAGAATAACTGGAAGGCAACAGTGATATATTGCTGAATGTTCTTGTCATTGAAAGTGAAGCTTCATAAAATGTGGCGAGGAAAATCACATTAGGGGGAATACGGAATTCCAGTATTTGACATCTCCTCTATGCACGATCATAGTGGTGCAACTTGTATAGCAGAACATTTCCGGCAGCATTTCCCATGGCCATGAAACCTCCACCAGGACTGAAATCCAAACAGCGGGGATGATGTAGGGTGCTGTTGGCTGGAGGCCAGTTAGAAAACACGGTAAATGATGGGACGTGTATCAACTTTAAACTGTTCTTCATGTGTGAACAAATGGCCAATATTTGAGCATCGTTATTAAATTTCAAAAAGTCCATCTTGGTGGTCAAATTCTCAATTGTCTTGATTGGTTTTTTCTTCCCACCAAGAAACTCTTCTCTATTGTAAACATTTACTATACCACTGTCTGAACCAGTAGCAAACAAATTTCTTGTTGGTGAAGTGCAAATAGCTGTTCCATTAATGCAACCCTCATCAACAGCCTTGTGGATGCAAGCCCTTGTCCTCAAATCCCAGTGGTAGACATGCCCATCACCTCCATGGCTTAATAATTGCTGCCCATCATCAGCAAAAGCTAAAGAACGAACAGTTCCATTCATCTTTAGAGTCCCAATTAGTTCCTTTGTTTTGGACTACACAAAAAGGATATAACCCTCATTGCCTACAAAAGCAATCGTACTAGAATCAGGGGAAACCTCAAACACTTCCAAGCTCTTCTCCTCCCTTCCAACAAGTGGGCCTATTTTATCAACTTGAGCTTTTACTAAATCAAAGCTATAAAAGATTTCTTCTTCCAGCTATAATGACCTTAGAACCATCAGGTAAGAATGATGCCTTTCTAATGAGGCAATCATTGATAAAGACGCTTTGTATTTTGGTATTCTGTTTACCATCAATCTGGAAAAACCTAAGCCTCCGATCCAATCCAGCTACAAGTAACAACTGAGCATTCTGATGGAACTGAACTGAATTGATTGGACCATTGGAGGGGTCCTCAGCATTTGCATCCACAAGTTTTGAGTACTCGAGAAGACCAGGCAGCAATTTTGCTGGGCTCTTCACCACAAGATCTTCATTAGTTCGAAGAATATCATCAAAAGCTTTGTCATTCTTGTAACCACGAGCCAACACTGTGCCATTTTCTTCATCAGACAAGCCATCATTTCTAGATGGTGAATCGAGCCTGGCCCAATCAGTGTCAGGATTCATCTTAGCATGCTGTGCCCTTAACCTTGCAACATACCGAGTACCAGAAATCAAACTCTCATCCCCATCCTTCCTTTTCAAGCCAGGCAGTTTCCGTTGCTTATTTTCCTCTTCTATGTCACTGTCCTCGGTCAATTCCACATCCTCTTGAGAATCAGGCCCTACACCACCCACAGACCGGTCCAAAAAGAATGAAAGAGAATTATTTTCTTCTTCTCCTTTCCCAAATTGAACAGGAGAGTATAGAGAACCAAACAAAAAGTTCTCCAGCTTCTTCTTTTCCTTTCCTTCTTCAATTTCCAACTGCTTCTCTAACAGCTCATCCCTTTCTTTACGTTTCTTCTTTGTCTTCGACATAATCAAATCGGATTCTCTTTCATCCTCGTCATCTTTATTCATCCCCAAAAAAGCAGGCTCATCAGCATCCACATTTGCACGCTTAACTCTATTTTTTAAGCCAACATTTTGAGAAATCAAAATCATCTTTCCGTAAAAGAAACCCTGACTGCTAAATGGGCATACACATAAACCTAATCATAATTTACCTTTCAGACCTGATTCATAATTTATTTTTAATGATAAATACCAATCTCCTCACTAAATTAAAATGACAACTGCTGCTTATCTAACAAATCCAAGAAACTTTAGAATACTGAACTATATATATATATATATATATATATATAATGAAGCACCAAGAAATCCCTTTATACTTAAAATTCACGGTGGCATCACGATATGCACTACTAAATTTAATAAAATAAAATCCGAGCATAGTCTGCCATTCAAAAGATAAAGGAGGTAGGAGATGCCACGGAGACTTTGAAACAGATCAAATTTACAAGAAGAGGCGCCTAATCTTGGATTTAAGGGGGGAAATCGTTGCTAATTAACTCAGGAAAACAGAGTGGCTTCGAGAAACATGCAAGAAACGGAAGTAAACATTTCGGTTTTACCTTGAATTTCGAAGAAAGTGAATGAACCTGTCAGCTTCCGCGATAAAGACAACGAGGAGGGGCGGGGGGCGCTTAGGATTTAAGCTTTTTCAATTTCAAACCAAGGTTTTGGGTCTCTGCTTTAGGTTCGGCAATTTGGTTGTTTGTCCGGGTTGAGTAATACCCGACTTGAATACATGAGGGTGCCCGTTTCTTTCCATTGTGGATTTTAGGCCCAGTTTCAATCTTCTAGTTGAGCCGGATAATCAGCCCCCCTTTTCTTTTTTCTTTCTTTCTTTTTTTAATGGATACTGATAGAGATTTGAGATATCATGCTCACACAGTCACACCAAGAAAATGTTGAAAACAATTCTATTCTTTATATAAAAAGAAAAACTTGATCGAGAACGTAGAGTAGGTATTCCTAGGTAATTGAGTTACTTGAATTTAAGAAAAAAAGACTGTTTTAATACCCCAATTAGTTCTTTACAGCCTCGATCAGCACGGTTTTAAGCCATTGTATAAATTTTCAAGGAATTTAATGAATTCCAAGATCTCCTCGAGTTGCAAATTAAACTAACAATTCACTACTTGATCCAGCAATATGTCAGCTAGCTGTCCAGAAAATTAATTATCATTGACATAATTATAACTACAAATAATGAAATAATCAATCAAGCCATTGCCAAGTTGTATTGTGATCAGGGTGGTGGAAATTCTTAGTGTTCAGATGCCAGGCCCAGTTTTCTGAGATGGTGGTGCGTATCGACAGGGTGATCATCAAGCTTCGGGCGATCAGGTTGCACCCAACGACCATCACCATTCCTCACCATACCTTTGTTCTCATCTTGCCTCCAGTTTGGTGGAACCAAGTAATGATCTTTCAAGAAATCACACGCCTTATTTACCAATGCAGGGTCCCTTCCACTTGCCAGAACAAATCTCTGCCCTTTTCCATGGTACCTGTAAAGCGTAAACCAAACAGAAATCAGTGTTTTATATATAGAAATAAGTAAAATACTTTAAAACAAGGCAGCAGACTTTGTCTATGATTCCTGGCAAGGGTTAGACCTTCCATTGACCAAGTGTGAATGGAAGTAGATGAACATGATTTCTATAGAGTTAGAATCGAACAACTCTCTAAAATCTACACGTTACACGCCTCTTCTTCGAAGCTGAATTCCCTCTCGACACTTTCCATTCCAGGTCGATGAATTGTAAAATCTACACGTTACACGCCTCTTCTTCGAAGCTGAATTCCCTCTTGACACTTTCCATTCCAAGTCAATGAATTGTATTGTCTCATGATTTGACTTTCAAGCTTCTCGACATTAATTTCTCGTCAATTGTTTTGGTTTCTCGTAATCAAAGAGAGTCAAGCTGACTATCTTTCTTTCTTAATCTCTCTCCTTTTTTTATGGATGAACATTTCATAAAAGAAGATAAAACATTAACAAAATCCATGTTGTAACTTTCGGAAGAAACATGGGTGTGCTATAAGATCAAAAACAAAATAAAAAATTCAAGAATTATAAGAAGATTGAAATGAATGTATATTTTCATTAAATGTTTGTTTCCAAGCTCTCTTAGATATTTTTTATTATTATTATTGTTTAATACTATTGAATTACAACTATTTTTATAGGCAAGAAAATCTTAATAATTAAAGAATTCAACTAATATAAAAAAATTATAATACTGACTACACCAGTCGATCATTTTATTTAATTTAATAGATTGACCAATTCTCAATTAGTTGATTAATTTCTTTATACTATAAATCAAATTTAATTTTCAACCATAACAACCGAGATCAGGATTCATCATGCTTTCAGAGAAGAAAATGTTGCAGCAGATTGATTAACTATGACTAATTAAAACTGATCACTTTCTAAATATATATGATTGTATTATTAATGACTCTCCTGGGTTATATTTAATTTTATATTTTTTTTAATGATTGGATTAACCTTTCCTCGTTTAATTTATTTTTTTTAGAGCTTTAAGCCCTGTATTTTTTTTATAAAAAAAAAAACTTCGCAAGACAAAACAATAAAACAGAAGAGTAAATGTTGCATTTGGGAGAGAAGTTGAATTATTTTTTAAGAATTTGCTTTATAATAATGTTTTCCTGCAAGCTTGTAACCACGAATGGTCAACAAGGGTGATAAGTTATTTATAAACTCTTCCAATAAAGAAATCAATCCTTGCATCTTAATATTGTCGATTAATTAATAGCGAAGCAAAAAAAAAAGATTACCGAGAAAATACAGACAAGCTTTTCAACAGTGAATAAGAATAAGAATAACTTACCCATCAAGCAAATGCAAAAGAGCCTCCAAATTGTGTGCACAAACCGGGTCGCCCGTTTGTTTCAAAAATGGCGAATTCTTATGATCCAGAGCCAGCTCCACTCCAACATGCGAGTAGCACCATGGCAATCCCTCAGTCAACTTCATCAACATAGGCGGCACTTGTTCATTAAAAAACAATCCAGGTGATTTAGGCACCACATCCTGCACGTTAACCACCCTCAAAACCTTAACCCCCAATGATTCAATCCTTTCCTTGAACCTAACATTCCCGACCCGAGGACCTGAAAAGGAAAACACAGAAACAGGCAATGCCCGACGACTATCTTGCATCACTTGTAAACCCGTTTCCACGATATCGTATGCACTTAGCATAGCCAGAGCACCGCCTAAACTGTGACCAGTAATTGTAATGCTCGTTTCCTCATCAGCATACATTTCAGTCAACCTTTTAACCTCCGCTAAAATCTGCTCTCTGGCTGAATATTTACAAAACCGACAATTCTCATCTTTGTCCGTATAAAGATCCAAGAATCCGGATTCGACTTTAACAGTGGGATCCGGACACGGGATTTTATTACCATTGACTGGCTTGAGAAAGTCCATTAAATCAGCAATCCACTCTAAACGTGTCACCGTGCCCCTCCACGCAACAGTAATGTCACGGCGGCCTAAACGTTTTGTTGTTTCGTCGTTGGAAACTGCAACGTATCCAATCCAATTGGCTACGTTGCTCCAAACTTTAGGCCAGCGAGATTTTTTGAAAAAATTCGGAAGGTTGATATTTGATGTGGCATACAAGTATCTAGTGACCTCGTATCCATGTCGTGTCATTCCTAGAGACTCGAAAAACCTGTGACTCATGAATCTGCAGCTGCCACAATATTTTGAAAACGGATCGAAATCGAAAGCATCATAGCAAGCTTGTGCCATCTCGCCATATCTGATGAGTTCTGATCGTAAGAGTGGATCCATTGGGTCAAGAAGGCCGACCCAGTCATCTTTTCCCTGGATTTCTCTCCACACATCGGCCAGTTTTCGCTCTGGTTCTTTGGTGTTTGTATTGGTATTATAGTCCTGTTCTTTCTCATGCTTTGTGATCGTGGATGTTAATGACTCGCTTGCTTTGGACAAGACACGAGGTATGGCACTGGTGGATGTTTTTCTTTCGAATTCTATGGATTTTGATACGCCAAGTTGAGAGTTTTGGCGAGGAAGGTGTGCAGGGGAGAACCTTTTGGATTGGAAGATATTGTCTTGTTTGAAAGGAAGCTGAAGCGTGTTCGGTAGAGAGAGATTGGCCATTATTGTTGAATTGAGGAATGTGTGAAGCAAACACAAGGTGGCCACTGA
>Ga0325402_1005880_pt1 | contig 11533 bp, 11 predicted proteins | sample PopdelMetagenome_22_FD_207212 | JGI IMG/M metagenome (GOLD analysis project Ga0325402, IMG submission 207212) | Populus deltoides microbial communities from Bellville, Georgia, United States - Xylem-PdKOR-R3 | ecosystem: Host-associated > Plants > Phyllosphere > Stem > Wood/Secondary xylem...
TGAGCTTGGATATCTCCAAAAATATTATCCAAATCTTCTTTATGCTATTGCTAGTCTATTTCACAAACAGTAGCTTCAAATAATTCTATCTTTTGAAAACTGGAACCTTTTTTTTCATCAATAATACAAGCTAATCATCATGTTCTACATGAGAGGTAATGAGATTTTGGTCAATTTGAGAATCTACCATGTTCAATTAAGAAAAAGAATTTCATCTCCAAAACATCATGGCTCATCATGGGAGTCTTAAAATAATGTAACATGGGTAGGGATGAACGCCATGGCTGTCTTCCAAGAGGTCAAGCTGAAATATGTGCAAGACACTAAGATTCAAAAGCAGCAGTCAAAAAATACCACAGTACACCATCAAGCTAAATAATTTACAGACGGTGATGTAGATGTCAAATAACTATCTCAATCTAAAAACTTAAGTTATTAGATTAGGTTTCATGATATGATTTATATTATTCTTTAATACACCCTTTCAAGTGAAAGCTCTTTGAAATTGAAACTTATACAGATCCATTTTACCTTATACTTAATTTTTATCAAATAAACGGGGATGATAAGATTCAAACTCGTGATCACTTAGTCATCAAAATTTTAATATTATATTAAAAAACAATTTCAACTAAAAAATTTAAATTATTTGATAAATTCATATAATATAATATATATTACTCTTAACCGTAAATACATTGAAAATGACCGGGTTGGCAAGCTTCATCAATAAAAACAAAAGGTTAAATCTCTAGGATGCTTCATGTTTATTCATTTTGAGACACAACACAAAGAGCCAAGCCAACAAACAACGATATATCACAACAAATCATCCAAGTTTGAAAGCTACCAGTCTTTTTTCAACAACCAAAAGATGCTTGTGACTATAAATTCAGTGCTCCTTACATGCCCTTCTCCTACACCTTCATGACTTGCAAAGACTTCTTGTTAGAAAATGGCTTGCTCGGGTCACACCTCAGATAACACAAATCAAGATACCAAGGGTCACTTTTCTCTTCTTTCTCTTCCTTTCCTTTTCTTAGGGTCACTTAGCTGCTGTAGTCTGGTCTTGTTTTCTGATACGGATTGTTTGTTTCAGCTGCAAAGAGTAATCAAGACTCCAACCTGCAGGATTTCTCTGAAGATGAAGAGAATCTCATTGCTAGAATGTTTGGCCTGGTTGGGAAGAGGTTAGCTTGGTTTACATATCTTTTCCATTACATGTCTACTGAATTGCTGATCTTTTAGTGTGAAGATTCCTGATGTTCTTTGGATGTGCATCTGTAGATGGTCACTAATTGCTGGGAGAATACCAGGAAGAACAGCAGAGGAGATTGAGAAGTATTGGACTTCAAAGTATAGATCATCAAAGGAAAGATGACTTTTGTTAGACATGATGATGGTACATGCATGGCCCTGGTAGAGAATTGAGTTTCTACTTTCTATGGATAAATCCAACAATTAAATAATACTGTACAACAGCTACAGTTTATACGATTTTCTTAGACATGAGGCAGGAATTCAGTTCCCAATTCCTCAATTGGAGTTAGGGAAAAGCTAGCTCGGGGGTAATATGTGCATGATTTCAGAGGGAAATAAACAAGAAATATTCATGTGCAATTATTGTAAAGATGTTACAAGATTGCACCAGTTTGATTCCCTGTTATGCTGCTGTAAGAATCTTTTTTTAAAAAAAATTTAAAAAAAAACTCGATTCCTAAAGTTTTAATTGGGTTGAAATATTGAGTTTTACTTTGTGTATTAACTTAACTTTAAAATTTATTAAATACAATCTCATGTAAACTATGAAAAATAATTAAATTAAAAATAAAAAGGGTCAAATGACAAACAATTAAAGAAAAAGAAAAGGAAAACAATATGAATATATCTATTACAACACACACTAGATTGTGTATTTCTTCTATGTTATATTTTCATTGTTCTTTTTAATATTTTCTCCATCTTGCATTGCTTGATGTTTTCATGATTCCATAAACCATATTTCACTATTGTTTACTAAGCATTAAATTTGTGAAACTAGGCTATAATTGTCCATGTTTATTAAATGAAAAGAAAAAAGATCTAATAAAAAAAAGCTGAAATTTGTTAAATGAAAAGTAAAATGACTGAATGAAAAAAAGGAATTGAATCTCACGATATAATTCTTAAAAGGGAAGCGGAAAAAAAAGACGCAATCAATAAAAAAATATGCAAATAAAAAAAAGAATTGAATACAAATGTTTTATTTTTATTGATAATTGATAATAATTGTTAGAGATGTGTTAAAGAACATGTAGCTTTATGTGTAACCAATAAAGCAAAAATAAATAAATAAATAAATAATTGAGGCAAGGCCATCCATTGACTTCCAGTTTTGTACACCTTCTTGGACATGTTACTATCATATGATGGAAATGGAAGGTGTGGACAGGGATGGAGTTCTTGGAAGCATTCATACAAAATTGTGTTTCTGTTGGTTGCTCTTTCATGTCAATGGGGCTTGGACAATGGATAACACTCTCAGCAGTTTACTTTATTGCTTTGAATTTTCCTGGTTTTGCATAGTGATTAATTTTATGAGCTTTGAGTTTTCCCAATGGGATTTTAACCCACTCAAGAAATTCCCTGATTTTATTTCATTCTCTCTTTTTTTCATGGCAGGGATTGGCTTCATGGGGGTGTGCTTCCTTTTTCTAAGAATCAGGTTTAGTGTGTGTTTGTTAGTGTGATTCAATTTATTTTTTAAACTGTTTTTTAAACACCTGAAAAAATATTGAATTAATGTTTTTTATGTATTTTTTAATGATTTTAATATATGTTTAATTAAAAAATACTTTTAAAAAACATATTTTATGATGTCACACTAATATTTTCCATGTCAAATGATGTGAAAATAAAATCCATTTAAGTATTTCTAGTTCCAATATAGATGCCCTGTACTTATTTTTAGTACACTCCATAAATTCAATTGGGTTAATTATTTTAGGAAAACATTTGATGTAGGGAAGCACCAAAGACGATAATAAGCATTAAAAAGATAGAATTTGATAATATTGCAAATACAAAACCTGGATTCTTAGTTCCATTCTTTAAAATAAAGTCTAATGAATTCTACCTTTTTAAAAGGTTCAAAATTCCTTTAAATATGTTGGAAAACCAACTTTTACGGGGTAATAAAATTTTAAAAATTAAAAATAATAACAAAAAAAATAAAATAATAAAATGAGTTCAAACAAGATCTTTTAAATTTAATTTTAGAAAATTTATGTAGCGCATCAACTAATGAAGCATCCTTTTAGAACCTGATTTCAAGAATCTCTTGTAAAAGTTTGAATTTTTTCCAATCATTAGATCAAAAATCATAATCTATTTTAACAATTTTATTGGTTTGACATGACTAAATCTTCTCTTAAACTTATTTTGATCCACTAATTTATAAAAAAAAAACACTTACTAGATTATTCTCTTTCCTTCAATTTTGCCCCTCCCCTCTCTCTCCACAAATAGAACCATGGATCAAAAAGCATTATAATTGAAATTTAAAGATTAAAATAAAAAAACAAAACAAAACAAAACAAAAAAAATATCAATGGCCAAGATCCTAGACCTCTATGTGAATCTATGCGGTCTTCAGTTTAATACCTTGCATGTATGTATTCAATGAAATTTCTTATTTTAACAGTGTTTTTTTTTTTTTTTTGCAAAAATATCTTTAAAAAGATTTAGTTTTTTTTTGTTTTAAATTATTTTTTATATATATTTTTAGATTATTTTAACGTATTGATTTTAAAAAAAAATTTAAAATATATAAAAATATTAATTATTGTAATACATTTCTAAATAAAAAAACAATTTAAAAAACAACACCTACCGCAACACTAACACTAAGCATGATGGAATCATCTCCATTAATTATCAAAACTCAAGGTGACCCCCGCATTAATTTCCAATGGCTCAACGCCAAGAAATCATCAATTTAATTTATCCCATGTTCTTCATGGAACAAAATAGGGTAGAAAACCATGCTCTTGCACTGAGATATTGTGTTTTACTTCAACAACGATAGCATGCATGAAATGAAATTTTGTTGCAGCAAAAAACCCAATGAAAAGGTTAAAGCCACGTACGTACCTTTTGAATGATGACTCTTGAAACTCTTTCTGAAATATAGAGGTGCCACTCATCTTCTTCCCCGCAAAACCTCTTAAAACTCACATTCTTCAAGTAAAACAAAGAGCATGGCAATGAAAACTTAAGAGCTGAATCCCAGATTTTTCCGTGTTGAAAACCAAGAGGGAAACAATAACTTCAATGGCATAGCTGTAATGTCTGCTGTATTTGCAACAGTTCTATCGCTTTGAAGCAACCTCCTTCATTTTGCCGAGGCTGCTCTAAGGATTCCGGCCATCAAAAATAAGTTCTTTAAACGAGTTCAGTCTGCTCACTTCATTTGTTAACTTCAATTGTTGATTTTGTACTCTCGAAGGCTTTTAGGCACGTTTCGCAGGCACCAGCATCATTTGACTGTTTGAAATTATGATGTTCAGATGTGTTTTAAAAATATATTTGGTATAAAATTAATAATTTTTTTATTTTTTAATTATTTAATGCGTATTTTAAAAGTATATTAGGATGTATTTTATTTTTTGATAATTTTAATTTTTAAAAGTGCTATTAATTTAAAATATACAAAAAATAATGTTTTTTTACATAGATACATAAAATTATTAAAACACAGCTAAAAAATATTAATTTAATATTTTTTCAAAAACAATAATTTTAAAAACATTTTAAAATCAAAGCTTCCGCACAGATATTCACATGCTTTGAGTGCAGCAAACCGTGCTACTGGCCGCACTCCCAAACGAACTCAACTGACTAGGCCCAAAACCCAAGTATCAAAACAACCTAGCCTGAAAAGCCCCTAAAACCCTTTTTCTTCTTCGGCAGTGAGGAAGGGCTTATTTCATCTTCTCCAGACACGAACTAGGAACAGAGAAAAGCATGGAGTTTGAGAAGAGAAAAGCAGCAACGTTAAGCTCACTGGCATCCTCGAAGACAGATAAGTCACCGAAAGGAACGGTAGACACACACTTAATCCCACTCATCAACACCATCAACTCTCACCCTTCTTACTTCACCACAAGTTCCTGCTCCGGCCGTATCTCTATCCTCTCCCAACCGAAATGGACCCCAACACCACCCACCAGTAAGAAGAAAGCACGTGGAGGATCCTGGCTCTTCATCTCCCACGACCTGGCCAATCCCAACTCTCTCCTCCCCCTGCTCTTCCCCTCTGAGTCGACCGAGTTTACCACTGAGTCTGCCAGTTCAGCAGATGGGCCCTCCGAATCAGCAGCTGGTTTGGTAACCGAGTTGGTGTTCCGGTTCGAGCCATTGATTATTGCTGTGGAGTGTAGAGACATTGAAGCTGCACAATTTTTGGTGTCTTTTGCTATAAAGAGTGGGTTTAGAGAGTCAGGGATTACAAGTGCTAATAACAAGAGGGTTATTGTGGGGATCAGGTGTTCTATAAGAATGGAGGTCCCTTTAGGTGATAGTGATAGGATTTTGGTGTCAGAAGAGTATGTGAAGTTTCTTGTTGACGTGGCGAATCAGAAAATGGAAGCTAACTGGAAGAGAACTCAAGGGTTTTTGAGTGGTTTAATAGACAATGGGTTTCAGAGGCATACAGTTTCAGAGAATGGTGAGCATCGAGATGGGGATGATGATCAGTCGGAGAGAACAGCAAATGGGGATGCTCATATTGGTAATCTTTATTAATTTCTTGAGTTTTTTTATAGCTTATATGTCTTGAGGTATTATGAATTACAGACTGGCTTTGAAAGATTATGTATTCAATAGAAACACATTTCAAAGTTTCTGACTTTGAAAGTTTAGTAGACTATAATTTTTTTGTCTGCTGTATTGATTTTAGCATATTCTTGCAATTCTGAATTTAGCTATTTTTCTGTGTAAGTGGTTGGAATGTTATAATGTCGCTGTTACATTGTGATGTATATTGTATATGTCTGATGTGTGAATTTTTTACAGATTATATACGTGTGATTGCAGGAGACTTTTCGTTTTAATATTACACCAAAGTTTGAGTCTTTGAATCATTGGCATTGGCAGGGATGGTAGGAGGAGGAGAAAAAGCTGCTGATTGCAGTTTACCTGTTTCTTCGATCCTAGTTGCTGGTGAATCTGTAGAGAAGCTTTTCCTTTGGGGCCACTCTGCTTGTGTATTGGATAATGGAAGCAATAAAAGTGTTCTGGTATTTGGTGGTTTTGGAGGGATTGGAAGGCATGCCCGGAGAAATGATTGTTTTTTGCTTGATCCGTTCAGTGGCAAGTTAAAAGCAAATGATGTTGAGGGTGCACCATCTCCGCGATTGGGTCACACGGCTTCTTTGGTTGCTGATTTAGTTTTTATTATTGGAGGCAGAGCTGATCCTTCTAGCATTCTGAATGATGTATGGGTTCTAAATACAGCTAATATGGAATGGAAGCTGATACAATGCACTGGCAGTGTTTTCTCTTCAAGGTGAAGTGTTGAGAACATTTATATTACTTTCTTCAGTTCACATTTTAGTCTCCCTTTTTTTTGCCCTTTTGATATGTAATGACAGGCTTTATGAATTGTTCGTCAAAGAAACAAAAGAGTGTATCCCATCTTGCAAAACAACTGTTGATTTTGTTCACCTTTCTTTGCATCTTTAAAATCTCTTATAATGGATTCCTTAGAATCCATGCATCATGTGTTTTCTTTTCCTTGGAATGAATGGCATATTTGTGCTTTTGAATTTTTTTTGTATGTTTTGCAGGCATCGGCATTCAGCAGCAGTAGTTGGCTCAAACATATATGTATATGGGGGGCTTAACAACAATGATACAATCTTATCATCCTTGCATGTTTTTAACACTGGAAATCTGCAATGGAAAGAAGTCTTGGGTGATGGGGAAAGACCATGTGCTCGTCATTCTCACTCAATGCTAGCATATGGGTCTAAAGTATTCGTGTTTGGAGGATACAATGGTGAGAGAGCTCTCGGAGATTTATACAGTTTTGATGTCCAAACATGCATGTGGAAGTTAGAAAAGACAGCTGGAAGAAGTCCACATGCTAGATTTTCCCACTCAATGTTTGTCTACAAGGATTTTCTTGGAGTCATTGGTGGTTGCCCTGTTGGACAACATTTCCAAGAGTTGGCATTGCTTGATCTGCAGTCCCATACATGGAAACAAGTAACACTTGATTGTATTGGCAAAGAGTTGCTTGTGCGAACTACAGCCAATGTTGTTGGTGATGATCTTGTTATCATTGGGGGTGGTGCAGCTTGTTATGCATTTGGAACAAAATTCAGCAAGCCATTTAAAGTCAACTTGCTTCCACTGGTACCTTTAGGAGACAAACTTATGCCAACAGAGAAGAATGTCAACTTTAGAGTTTCTCATGCTGAAAATGCAGAGGCTTTAACTCAGCGTCCTGTCATGAACTTTGAGGCTGAGAAACATCAGTTGGTTTCTGATAACCGGGTACTACAACTTGAAAAGAAGTATGCGAAAATGGGGAAAGACATACTGAAGAATTTTGGATGGTTAGATCTTGGGAGGAAGGTTTATACTAAGGAGGATGGGTTACATATTTGTTTTCCTATCACAGAAAAATTCTCTGCCATGTTTCTGAAAAAGCATGATCAGGATGTGGATGTGTTTGAAGAGGGGAATGATACTTTTGTATGTAAACCATTTAAAGGAGGAGGAATTTTGTTAAATGAGGTGTCCTGTTCAACAGCCTTGAACTTCCTTAAGAAATGTGGTGCCACTAATTTAGCAAATGAGGTTGGTGAAGTTAGAAAATCTTCCAAATCTCCCTTTCAAACAATGAATGAATCGATTGCCTTGTTGATTAAACAGAAAGACCTAGCAGAAACACTATTAGAGCAGCTGCCAAACAGGTTAGTTTGTCGGGAACTTTATAGCTTTGGCATCTGTTGTTGTGCTGAAGTGTTGTAAGTTGAGGTCACGTCACATTGGTTACTTTGGTTACTGAGAAATATACTTATTGAGATTGTTGCTCACCTTTTTTTATATCGTTCACCCTGTCAACTTTTCTGTACATTCAGATGGGAACGACTTGGGGATATTGTGGTGCTTCCAGCAACATCCTTCAAGGATCCAATTTGGGACTCAATCAGCAAGGAGCTTTGGCCTATCGTAGCCAAATCACTTAATACTCGCCGTGTTGCTCGCCAAGTATGATAGAACGTGAAATATTTATCAACTGGAGTTGATATTTTGCTTGCTTACAGATGTTTTTTTATTTTAATTTGTAATGTATCTTATTTAATAATTTGTTATTGCCAAGCTCATACATATCTTTGAGCCATGATTATCCAACATTTGAAGTTTTCTAACTGCATGCTGAGGCTGTAGTATCCTAGGTTGATTGGCAGAGGAAAGATACTAGTTGAAAGTATGAATTTTTCTACATGAGTTTAGAAATGTTGGCATTGATGTATGATTGATTTGTATCATCACACTTTAGTGCGGTAACTTTGATTGTTAAAAGGATCTCCATGCATAACCATCAGGCAGCATCTTGCTATTGCTAGGATCTATTTATGTATACTTTCTTTTGTTAGTTTGCTGTATAAGCATAATTCTTGCATTTCTATGCGCAAAGGACTGAATGTCATGGCTATTTAGTGCATACTGCTATTTTTATGTATCATCATATTTCCCAATGTGTTTTATTAATCATATGCCACTGCTATGATATGCTCATAAACAGTATTCCATAAAAAGGTTCTTGAATTTCAATTGGATAAAGGTTTTCTTAAGCTTACAAAAATTTTGAAAGTATTGTTGATTCATGTATTCATTCTGTGAATCTGATGGTATTTTAGGGGCGAGTTGCATCCACTGGAACGAGGGACAGTACTTTGGAGATTCTGGTAGGAGATAATGGGTGGGTTGATCATCGAGAAAATGGAATTCTCTATTCCTTTGATGCTACCAAGTGCATGTTCTCCTGGGGTAATCTTTCTGAGAAGCTTCGTATGGGAAATCTGGAGTGCAAAGATGAAGTTATAGTGGATTTATTTGCTGGAATAGGATATTTCACATTGCCATTTCTTGTCAGGTAATATGTGATTTATATTAGTCTCTGTACAAATTGAAATTCAATTGTTAGTACTTTTCTCTCCGTTAGAAAAACTGATTGTTTCAAATTCAATTGGTCTTTTACTTATCAATGTCTGGAGAAGTAAAAATTTGGGAAGATAATTTCAAAGGTTTGATGAACACCTCCTAAGTTCAACTTCAATCAAAATGGTGGAAGTTATTCATGAAGTAGTTTAGTTCAATCTTCAATTCTACCAATTTATTAAGCCTACTTTTCATTGTTTCATTTTTGTTTGTATTTGATTTTGAGTTTTAATGATGTGTTGATTAGGGCCAAAGCAAAACTGGTTTGTGCTTGTGAATGGAATCCTCATGCTGTTGAGGCACTCAGACGTAATCTTGAAGTAAATTCTGTCTCTGATCGATGTATTGTACTTGAAGGAGATAATAGGATGACAGCTCCTAAGGTACATTTTGCTCTGGTTATTGTTAATGTTTTACCTGCAAATTCTCAAGTTTTTTGGGTTTGTCTATACTGAATGCCTTTTTATTTGTAGTTGTGAAAGGGGTGGGGGTCTTAGATTTTGTTGTTACCAGTTTTCAAATTTAAAGTTCTTGCTCTTTGTGCTGCTTCTCTGGTGCGAGTTGACTTGGTGTGTTTGTCTGTAACTTGATACTTTCTTGATTTATATTGAAGCATGCACCTAACTTTCAGGTCACCTGGCTTGATTCTTTAATATGTTGGCTGCAATCCAATGTGGTTCCATAATGTACATCTTTTTTTTTTTAATCATGTCCATAACAGACATCCTACCACGATAAGATGTGCATCAGTTACAAGGATGTTGTGCTATTACATATTAATCTAATTGCTTTATTGCAGGGAATTGCTAATCGAGTTTGTCTTGGTCTTCTTCCAACAAGTGAGGACAGTTGGGCTACTGCTGTTAGGGCATTAAGGTGATTTATCCTAACATTATACATTGCTCATCTCTCAATGATCTAAACATGAAACTTTCATACCAAGTTTATTTTTAGCTCAAAACTTTCATCTCCACAAAATGTTTAAACATCCTTCGAGATTTAAGCCGCATTAGCAGTGAAAATTTTCCATGGGGTATGTCCACTCTGGTTTGACCTTTCTGAGCCTATAGTAAAATGCGTGCCTTCTCTCCCTTTCTGATGGTAGCACCAATAATGCAGGAGCGAGGGTGGGATGTTACATGTGCACGGGAATGTGAAGGACTCACAGGAGTCTTTGTGGACCGCACATGTTTTGAAATCTATTGATGAAATAGCTAGATCGGAAGGTATGGTCTTCCGGACTCTGGGTCTCCTTCTGAAGTTCATTTAACAAGAGTATGCAATGCCAAGGATGTCAAAGTTCACTCTTGACATGCTGCTGCTTATCTGCAGGTCATTGTTGGGAGGTCTCAATAGAACATGTGGAACGAGTAAAATGGTATGCCCCTCACATCCGCCACCTAGTTGCAGATGTGAGGTGCAGCAGCTTCTAAGATAACACTAGAAACAATGTCCTCATTCAGGGTAACAAATTATTCTCCTGCCAGGAAAGTGGCAGTATTTGGAAGGTGCCACATGTCAAGCTCCATGCTGATCACCCTATGGTAATACCCCTATCACAAAATGTGGCATTTAGAGCCCCAGGAGCTCAAAAGAGTTCTGAACATCATGTGGATGCAGGAGAGATTAGTAGTTCAAACATTCTTGCAGTCTCAATTTTTTGAGAGATCTGTAGAAGAATGCAACACTTTAGAAAAAGGCATTTGTTATGTAACTTCCATGCATATTTTTTAGACTGAGACAACGAGTATGGTTCCATAGGACAACTTTATTTTATAGTGCTAGCAGCTTTACTGGTGGTGTATTACGATTGCCCTGTTCTCCCTCCACGCTTTCTCTAATATCCATAGAACAATCGCATGCACTTCGAAAGGTGAATGAATGATGGCTAGATGAAGTTGCATGGGACCATTAGTACTATCTTTTGTTTGAGGAGGGAATTAGTCAAAGGGAGAGCTTAGAATTCTCTACCTTTTCATGGCAGGCTTGTTCTTATGTACCCTTTTATTAAACGAACAGGCCACCTTTGGCAGCCAATGATGTTGGAGATTTTTCTGGCTCCTTTGGATGTTGAAAAACCACAACTCTTTGGATAACAGAGAGTTCCTCTGTGCTCACATGTAAGCTTACTTGCCATGGCTGGGCCCTTTTGTTACTAATAATCATCATCTTTTGCAATTGATTTGGAAGTTGGAACTAGGAACACATCATTCTTGTTGAGATGTAGATAACTGGATGTGGTCCTGTGCTTTGTTGTGGGTCCACGTTATTTATTTTTAGTTGAAGTGTCATTGGCGTGTTTTAAATATAGAAAAAAAAA
>Ga0325402_1005883_pt1 | contig 11530 bp, 5 predicted proteins | sample PopdelMetagenome_22_FD_207212 | JGI IMG/M metagenome (GOLD analysis project Ga0325402, IMG submission 207212) | Populus deltoides microbial communities from Bellville, Georgia, United States - Xylem-PdKOR-R3 | ecosystem: Host-associated > Plants > Phyllosphere > Stem > Wood/Secondary xylem...
AACATGATTCATGTCATATAAACACCTCATACCCCTCTTTAAATCCCTATAAATAGTGGTGAAATCCATTATATAATAATAAAAAAAGGGACCGAAGCATAAACCTACCTCTGTACTAGTTTTTTTTTTCTAAAAAAAGAACATAACCACCACTCTTTCTCCCATGTTTTCAAAGACACTAGACAAAACCACCCCTGGTCTAACCCCAACATCACAATTTTCAACCTCTTTGGACTGTCTTTCCACCATATCCACTTGCACCAACAAAAAAAGTCAACTCAAATACCATTTTCTTTTCCTTCCATGGCAGCACTGCCATTAATCTAGACACTAACCACCTCTCAACAACCTTAATTAATACCAGCCCTACCAGCAACAACAGCAGACCTTGCTCTAGCAGTTGCACCCCCACCGTGACCTCCATTGTAGCTTCTTCTTCTAACATCGACAATAGCTTCATCGTCGTCTCAACCACACTAGCCTTTCACGTAGGGAGCTCCACCAACAAACCACCATGTAACGTCTAAAGCTCCACCATCCAACCAGCATCACCATTCAACCCAGGTACACCTCTCCATGCTCTTTATCTTTTTATATGCATGTTAAAGCATGCCAGTAGTGTGAAGAATTAACGTTACTGGCATTTTTGCCAGCCACCACTGGGTTAGGCCTTTGGTGGCTAAATAACAGGCTAGACCTTTGTTTCATCCCAATCCACGTGGTTGGGTTGGGTCCAACCCGCAAAAAAAAAAAAGCACGGTGGGTCGTTTGTTGGCCCAACAAATCATATTAGGTTGAGCCTAAGTCCAGCCCGTATGCGCCTATTAGGCCCCAGGTCTAATAGGCATAGCTCATCTGACTAAACCAAGCCCAAACCCAACCTTAAGGGCATGTTTGGCATGCCACCTTTTGTCTTAAGGCATAAGGCCTTGTTTGGCTGCTTAGGGCATGTTTTCCAAACACGTTCTTAAAGCATTTTTAATACCTCTAACCTTAGACTAAGGGCACGTTTAGCAAACACACCCTAGTCTTTTCCCTTCAGTTTTATTTTGTCTTTATTTATGTGTAGCCAAACAAACCTTTAAAATTATCAAGAAAATCTAAAAACAAAATCAAGGACTATTTTAAAAATATTTATTGGTTCCCTACTGTTTTTTTAATAGTTTTGTTTAATATTGGTCCAAAAACTTACATTGTAAAATACAGATACAGTATTAAAAATATCTAATTTTCCCTGAAACAATTTAAAAAAATCCTAAAAGTACAAAAAAAGTTTCCTTATTCCATAAAAACACAAAAATAGGTTTTTGTCTTCATAATTTCATTTAATATGGGGTTGTAGACTTACATTATAAGATACGCACTCAATAATAAAATACTTGGCTTTTCTCTAAATTTTTAAAAATTCCAAAAGCTTTTTACAAAATCCCTCATTTCAAAAACACAAAAAATACTTTTTGTTTCCAGACATATGACCACATATTAAAGGTTTTTCATGCATACTGTTTAAAAAATAATCATATTTTTTTCATGTTCACATACTAAAGATTTTTCATGCATATTGTTTAAAAAATAATCATATTTTTTTCATGTTTTAAGAAATGTAAAATATGTAAAATGAATATCATAACCATTTTATGATTATTCGTTAGGATTTGACCAAAATACTAAAATTCCCTTCACAATCATTTTGTTTAATTTATATATAATATTAAGAATTAGCTGTAGACTTTATTATTTGAAGATATAAAATTACATTGTAAAATATACCTTCAGATATTAAAGATACACAATAGAAAATAAATACGATGCTAAAATTAAAGCCTTAGAACAGTTAGGATTTAACCGATAAAATTAATTTCCTTACAAAAAAAAATTTACCTTGAATCTTAAATAATACCAACAAATAAAAACATAACCTAGATATAACAATCAATCATAATACAACTAAAATAAATAAAAATACACTAAAAATAATATCTTTTCATTATATAATCTTCTTATTCGGACTCTAGACCGTTCCCTCAAAATCATAATTTTATAATAAAATTCAAAACACCCTTCAATTCTAGAAAATAGCTTCAATATCATGCATATCATGACATGTTATGTTTCAAGTAAATGCTTCCTATGAAAAAATCTCCAAAAAAAAAATTTTACTTTGGAGAAAAGGCAACTATTCCATTTTTCTTGGAGCATAGGGGAAAAAAAAACGAACAATAATCTGCAACTACAAAATCTGGCACCATATCAAACATACATCAACCAGTAAATCAAGCTTACAAGTTCAAAACAGTCAGCATTAACATTCACACCATATCGTTACATCACTGTAAATCCCTGATATGAACAATCAGGCAGAAAAAATAAAATAAAAGAGAACCCCAGCAGGCCGACACATAACATTATTATTATTCTGCTACTGGAATTATAAAATCGGAGGAGAAAGGATGGGAGGCATGCTATCAGATTTGGCACCGAGAACACGAGCCTTTGTGTCGGGGTTGTTAAGTAGTAAGGATGGGAGGCATGTAATCAGATTTGGCACCGAGAACACGAGCCTTTGTGTCAGGGAAGTACTCTGTTCCAGGCAGTTCTGTAACATTTCCTTCGCTGGAAATTCCAATGGGGTAACGGAGCAAATGACCTGGTAGATCACCCTCAAGTGTCTCACTGGAATACAAGTCCCAGTATTTGTCAGCAATCTGGTTCACCTTCCTAATGCAATCTTCATTTTCTGGTTTAAGGAAGGTGTCATCCAGCATGCCAAGGTGTTCGTACCATAATCCCAAGCGGAATCCATGGATCTGGCCTCGTGCAGGCTGTCTGGTTGCCAAGTGATATGGCTGGTATCCTCCCATGGCTATTTCAGAGTCCCTGGCACCATCCATGGATCTCTGATTAATGTTGGCAGACCCAATAATGATGTATTCGTCATCAACTGCAAATGTCATGTGTCAAATCCATGAGGCAACCACGTAATAAAAATAACAGTAAAGCGGCAAGAAACAACAAATCAAAAATTAAAGATGAGAGCATCATGCATGGATAAAATTAAAGTGTACATTCGTAAGGCATACTTTTTTCTGTCATCTATTGGGTGCATATTTTCTTTCTTCATTTTGTATGCAGCAAAAGATCCTTATGGTAGCCTGACACTCTTAAAATAAAGGATAATTTATGGGTATCCTCGACATCACTGGACATCCACCAGAAAGCCTTTGCTTCCTTTGCCAGGAAGTGCTAGTTTCAGAGTACTTACTTCTTTTCATGCCTACTAGTCAGAAACTAAGAATATCAGTTCCTGGTGTGATGTGAAAATAGACAAGCAACAAGATCAATGCCAACCATAAAATTGAAGATCTAGAGGAAGTGGAAAGTTAGCTAATTGGTGCTGACAAGTAAAAAGTTAGCTAATTGGTGCTGACAAGTAAATATTCAGTTAGTTTGCAGGACAGACTTAATTAAAGATAATTCAGGCTTACCAATCATCATCTTTGCATGAACATAAATCATGAAGCGCCTGGCCTCCTGGGCCCGGATGTAATCTGAATCAGGCTCTGGTTTTTCTGAAGGTTCATATTCTCCACTTTTCTTCACCTCACGATTCCCAAGGCAGAAAAATGTCAAGTAGTTCCGAGGATCTTCTTCGAGCCCCTTGGCTCTGAGAGCCTGAATGACATCTTTATACATCATGTCCATTGTCCTCCTCTGCCAGTCTAATATTGCCTGAACTGATGCACTCTCTGGTATTCCCTCTGGCCACATTGGAACAACAACATAAACAGTGAACCTCTCCCCTGCCTCAATCTTGCTAACTATCTTAAGTGAAAGCTCTTTTGGAATTAGATGCAAAGCATTAATGTCCTCCGGCTTAATACCATCAGCACTCCAGCAAAAAGAACTCCCAAGAAAATACTGATTCTCAATATAGATGAAATTCTTCGCACGCCGAATAGCATTAATGTAGGCATCTTGAATGCTTCGATCAATGATATTATCCTTTCCACTGACAAGCCCAGCTTTGGCTGCATCTTCAGGTGTCTCCGGGAAACCAAATGCAGCCCCACCATCAATGGATCTAAATAACTGCACATTCCATGTCTCATGATCATCAGGGTACGTAACTGGAGAAGGTGGAATGATTACATCTTCCAACTCTCTCAGCTGAACAAGTAAATCTTTACCACCTTGCTTCTTCCATCTCTGTTCAAAATTAAACAAGACATCCCAAGCAATAGGTCCCTCAAGCCGGGAATGGATGTCATGCCAAGGTTCTCTGGGACCACCTTTTTGAATTGAAGCACCGGTAAAGTTGGGCTGGTGAAAATCATCATGGTGAGCAGTGTCCAATGTCCTAAAAAGGGAATGGAAGGGGGTATCGTATCTCCCATCACAAAGGTCAATCCCCCCAATATAACTAACAATTCTCCTCCGCTGGGAATCTCCATTAGGCATTGCACTGTCCACTACCACAATCTTCTGGTGATGAGTGAACATAGTAGATATTTGCAGATCCTGAACAATGCTTCCACCATCATCAGGATTTCGAGGACACAAGACACAGTGCACATCCGTATTCTGGAAGTAGTGCTCAGTTTCTTCATCATGGGTGGCCATCAGTCCATCCCTTTTCAGCAAACCAACAGAGGTTCTGTCATCCCAAATAAGCATAAGAACCCTAACACCTTCACTTGCCTTCTTCTTCAGCAGCTCACCCAGAGTGATGTCTCCGCCAGGCTTTGGCCTCCTTGAGTCCCTTACCAGACTGATTTCAGTATAAACAGACCAGCCAGTGATGTAGATCAAGTGCTTTGCATTTGTGATTGCATCAAAGACATCTTCCCAACATCTGTGGGGCTCATAGTACTCTCCTGAAGCAAGAGGGATTTTTGGAATAAATTTGTCTGGTATATGAGCATCTTGGTACAGAGAAACCCTACACCCTTGTCTCTGAGAGTAGAATGTATAAGGTACTCCAGGATATTTTGAACCTCTGATGCCACGGCCCCAGTTATGGTCTTTTGTGATATCAAAGTATTGTAGCTTCACATGGATCTTGGAACCTGCATGAATTGGATTTTTGTCTCCATCCAATATCTCAACCCATCTATCTATTTCTTCCCCATCTAGGATTTCTTCAACAGGTATATATGCTCTTCCAATCAAGGTTGCCCCAATTGGATTAACATCCTTGACTGTGAAAATAACATTTGAGGCCATATGAGCACAGTAAATGTGAAAAGACTCATACCACCTTGGGTTGGTTGCTTCATTTTCAAGGATTCTGGTCCTCCCAACTCTAGCCTTTTCTAGATCAATAGTTGCATAGAGTCTGCTGATTCCATTGCCAATACCAACTTTCTCTCCAATGTTCCCCACGAGCTACAAGAAGAATTTCAATTAGAAACTTGGGAAGATAGATTAAGCGACCACATAATTCTAATGTGAAGAATCATGAGTTAAAAACAAGGACTTGTAAATTGATGTCTTGAACAAGGGAAAATCCAAATTGGATAATTCAAATGTGAAGAGTCATGAGTTAAAAACAAGGACTTGTAAATTGATGTCTTGAACAAGGGGACAATCCAAATTGGATAATTCAAAAGTGAAGAGTCATGAGTTAAAAACAAGGACTTGTAAATTGATGTCTTGAACAAGGGAAAATCCAAATTGGATCACTTCTCTGGGGTGATTGGAATAAACTCTTCAGCATGGGAAAACAGTAAATTCTCAGAAGTGCAAGGGGGGGAAAGAGAACCAAATAGCAACATGCATCACTATTAGAAGAAGAGGTTGCTAAAATGTTACAAGCTTCTGTAACTATATTTTCTTTCATAAAAAGGGGGGGGGGGGGGGGGAGGTTTTTTTTTTTTTTTACAAAAAAACAGATTTATGGTGGTTTATATGACATAGCATGAATTACAAATAAAATATAATCCAGTGCATAGGGTTCTCGATGAAAAAAGACGCTGATGTTTATAACAAGACAAACTGCAACAAAAGCATTTACAACAGTAAAGGGCAATGTTGTCCAGGTTCACCAATTCATATCATAAAAGTGTATGGTATTTAAAAGAGAGAGAGAGAGAGAGAGAGATAGATTAAACTGTGATATGAAAAAAATACTAAAGGATAAAAAGGTACGCAAAATGTCGCAGAAACTTTAAACTAAATTATTATGCAAGAATTCCAACAAACAATACTGTCTTAAAAATAATACATATTTTCACACTTTGCAATTATTTCAACACCTTTATACAAGTAATGAGCAAAATAATATTTTCTAAGACTTCATAGATAAAAAGTCAAACATCAAACACATGAATAACACAAGATGATTAATTCAAAACCAACATAGAAGCAGTTTGTAGGTGTCGATGCTCGTACTCACTTACAGCACCTAGAAATAACAGTAATAAATGCAAAATCATAACAAGTTGATTTAATAAGCAAGCAAGATGTGAAACATTAAGAGGGGTGGATGTGAAATCTCAAACTTCCTTCAGAGCCAAAAAAAAAACAAAGATATGCTGGCATTAATATAAGCATATATCTTGGAGCTACCTACAGAGGCAATTCCTTCATGCAGACATGTATAACATCTGATCTATGCAGAAACTTCCATTAATCACTGGTATAACAAGGATCTGGACATATTTAATCTACTACAAATCCACAAGATATGACTTCTCGGTGAGAAGTCATTCTAGTTTACAAGTGTTTTGCTTACGAGTACTAAGAAATTAAATTTTTTTAGTTTTGGCATCAAAGACAACAAAACAAAATTTGTATTCCTGAGATGGCATGTGGCGATGTTAGCCTCAGTGGATAACCTTCTCTTCCTAGGAATGTAACAAGAGAATCCATTCCAGTGAAGAAAGGTAGTACTTATTCCACTGAATTTATAAAAATCAAAATGGGTTTTCCCTTTCTAAAAAAACAAAAAAAAAAGGGTGGGGTTCTCTCACTCCAATCAAAGTTTCAAACAAACATATAGTAGATGTAAAGCAAGCTTGGTATCATGAATGTTACAATTGTTGGTTGAGGGCATCTTAAAACCTCATGTTTCCTTCATTCTTTCAATAATATTTCTCCTCTTTTACATTTTTCAGGACAAACATGTTCGATATCAAATGCTTTGCTTAGTTCTGAACAAAAACAACAAAAGGGTATTTAAAAATAAAAAAAAAATCTCTACCCACCAAATAAATAAATAAACTAAAGATATACCAAGATCATCAAACAGATTAAATAAACCACTTCCATTACTCAATCCCTATCCTTAATTCCTTAAAAAAAAAAAAAAACCAGCCCATAGATGGTCAGAGAGTAAAGATCTGTGCCCAAAATGTAATCCTTTCAAAAAAAAATAAAAGCAGTAGGATCAGTATTCGAAAACTTGATTAACTCCCTATCAAATAAAAAAAACAAGAAGAAGAAGAAGAAGAAGGAAGTAATCAGAATTAGCAGCATCGATCCATAGCATAAAAAAGACAAGACAAAGACCTTGTGGAAGAAGCCATGACCACCACCCTCCCCGATCTTATCCACCTCATAGATCGTCACATGTAAATTCCCGTGCAACAAAATCTGCGCCATTTCTCACCTATACATTACACACATACATGAAAAAAATTCAATTCAATCTTCAAAGCAGATTAACGATAGATCATGAACAAAAAGAGTAAAATCGAGCTGCTTACTACTGAATACTGAGAGAAGGTCTGGTGAAAATGAAAGGAAAGAGATCACTGAATCTTGGATTGAGAGAGAATCGAAGGTGGTCAATTAAGATTGTGGGATCTGATCCGAATTACACGTGATTTAAGTAACAAAACAGCGCTACGCTGCCTCCGGTATCTTTACGCGGAGAAAGAGAGTGAGAGAGAGAGAGAGAGAGAGAGAGAGTGTCGCGAGGCAGGCAAGTTGTTACTGTTGGCGCTTCTTACCAAAAACAAAAAATAAAAAATTCAAGGACAAGACACGTTGCAAGTCAAGTCACTTATCCTGATCTCAGTCACTCATCCTGATCTCTGTCATGTGTTATTTAAATTAAAATGATAAAAAAATTATTATAAGATTTATTTTAGAATTGAATTAGCATTTAAATTAACACTAGTATTTTGAATTTCAGATTTCATATTAATGTATAAAAACACTTCTTGTATGATTGGTAATGCGATATAGAGTATTTGTATAAAATTTATTTAATTAAAAATATATTAAAATAATTTTTTTATTTTTAATATCAAAATAAAAAAAATATTAATTTAATATTTTTACAGAAAAAACAAAATTGATAAAATCAAAAAACATATACAGATCAAGACATTTAATCTCATAATATGAAATATTTACCCAGTTGTATTTATTGAATATATTTATTAAAATTATTTTTTTATTCAATCAAATAATAATAAAAATAGATACATATATGAAATTGATTAAATAAAATAAAAGAAAAAATAATCATGTAATGATGTACATATTAGAAATATTATTTAAAAATAATTTTTTTCTATTTTTAAAAAATAAAGTTTATATGTATAGAACATAAAAAATTATATATGAATCAGAACAATATCTTCAAAAAATACATTCAAAATAATTACTTTAAAAAAACTCTCTTAAAAAATCAAAATAAGCAAAATAAACAACCATATAAGAGATATATTAATTGAAACATAAATTAAATAAAAATTTATTAAAAAATGTATCAATTGAATAAAAACCAACATTAGAAGAAAAAAACAATTATAGTTCAGGTGCCGCAAGCGCATTTCAAGAAATAATAAAAACAAACGATTCGAGTTATAACCCTGATCAGGTTTAAAAAGTTGGTTTTATTTTAATTAGATGATAAAAAAACAACGATAGTAAGCAAATATTTTTTAAGAAAATCATAATAACTTGAGAAAAAAAAACTACTCAGAAAAAAAACCATTGAAAGTACAAAACTGAATAAAAATGGACAAAAACCTGAGTCAATCTGAGGTAGCGTAATACACATGTAATTTGGGTAATAAGATGCTGGACAAACCAAGTCAACTCATAAAAATCATGGCATAAGTCATGATATTGGAATAGCTCGATATAAAAGAAACTAAAGAAAATCATAAAGCCAATCTTTAAAAACAAATAGGGTTAAATCAAAAGGAAAATTAATTTTAATAAAAGAAAGAAAATCAAAAGAATGAAGACTAAATTAGAAAAAACATAACATACCATAAACTTGAATTGAAGAATAAAATTGAAAACCAATAAAACTTTTTACAAAAGAACAAGGAAAAAATAGAAATAAAAAAAATAAAGACCGAATTAGAAAAAATAATATATGACAAATTAAAATTGAATAAAAAAAATAAAAAACAAATAAAACTTTTATAAAAGGGCTAAGAACAAAAATTAGAAATAAAAAAATAAGGACTAAAATTGAAACACCAAAAATAAAGAGGGTCAACTTGTAATTTTTAAGGTAAGAGAGAGAAAATAAAGGGAAAAAAATGTCAACCGACAACAAATTACACCACCTCCACCAACATGCATCGCACTAGGAGGAAGAGGATGCAACAACGCTTCAAATGACATGGCGAAATGATAGTTTTGACCACCAAAAGGTATTACACGTGCCGCCCAAATAGCGCAAGTGCCTCCTAGGTGCTGGCACTTGAATAGCACGCTCTAGCAGTTTTTAAATTTTAATATTAATTAATCATCCTAAAAAGACCAAACTACCTTTAATAGTTTTAAAATTAACAAAAAACAAAAAACTATGTGAAAAAGACTAGAAGGCCCTTGGACTAATGGCTATTTTTTTCTTGATTCCAGCGGTAAAGATATTTTTTACTATATTGAAAAAAAAGACAAAAAAGCCTTGATGATAACAATAATATGAATATTGGACTAATAGCATGCTTAGTTGAAAATAAGTTTCCAACAAGTTTTATATGAATAATAAATCAATAAACTGAGATCAAGTTCAATAAAGAAGCAAAATAAAGAATTGGTTTAAGTAATTATTTTAGTGCTTAAATATAAATCTTTATATCTTATATAACCGCACAAATTAAAATGATTGCATGCACTTCACTTTACATGTATTTTAAAAGGATTAATAAAACGATTCTAAGAATTCACCAGATTTAAAATTGCTAAAATTGAAATTCCACATGAACTAGTATCATTTGGTAATACCAAATGAACTGATCAACCACTTGTTCTCAAGAATGAACACCTGGAAATGGCTAGTTTTATCTGAACTGGTCAACCAATTTTCTTGACCAATCTAAAGTAGCCGACCATTTTATTTGTAAGAGGAACAATAGTGGCTATGAAATTGTTAGTTTTTACTAGAAACATGTGTGTGTGTGTGTGTATTTTATGTCTACTTGTAAAATATACAATCTATCTTATGAGAAAAAACACTTTAAAATTATCAATTCCTAATCATGCTCATATATGTGCATTAAAACCTTTATAATCTTGCACAAGAGTATACATTCTCATCCTCAAAACACTTAAACATTTTCCAATCAATTAAGTGTTATCTTATGAGATATAAAAAGACTGGAACTTTCAATTGTATTATCTACTCCACGAGAGAGTATCTTATTGTAAACAAAAATCATCAAATGTAAATCTTTTAGAGTTTAGGTGAAAAACTCTTAGTTATTAGTGAGGAACATCACAATAAAATCTTGAAGAGGAGTTTTTTTTTGTGGTGAAAAAGGACTTGGTGTGGATTCACCAAGTGAAATTGTATCCTTGAGCTTTAATTAATGAAAAATACAATACTCAAGTACGGTTTGGTACTTGAGGTGTGAATATAGGCTTCCCAAACCATGTTAAAAACCGAGCTTGCAATTTCTATCTCTTAACTATTTACTTTACATAATTTAATTATATCATTGGTTAATTAAGTTTAATCAAAGTAAATTGATTATTTGTTATTATTAGTGGAACACTTAATTCACCCCTTTGGTGTATTATTGCCTCAATCCTAAAACAACAATAATTTAGTCATTTTATTGTTTATAAAAAAAATACACATTTACTCCGAGACAATCCTTTAATGACCAATAGGTCATGGGAAAATACTGAATCACCACTAAATCCAAGGCATCTCATTTTTTCTTTGAAGTGTAAACATAATTTTATTGTAGCATTGAATAGTTTTTTATGTCCGAGTGTACAATGTTTTTTCTACACCTTTTAGAGTTTTTATAATGGAAATAGGAGTTTTGTTAGCGACTACAGCTAATAATCTTTTATAATACAATAAAACTAGTTTACTAGTAGGCAGAATGTTACAGGTGAACTTAAATTTTTTTTTAACATAAAAAAATATCTAAGAGTTGCGAATGTATTTTTTTAATCTGTAATTGATTTTTTTAATTATGTACTCAAAATTTAATGTATACAAAGTAGTTGGGGGATTTTACCCTAAAAATATCATTTTCAACAATCCATACAAAGGTTGGATAATCAGATTTGGTTTTCACTACCAGAATTTTATAATTTACCGACA
>Ga0325402_1005884_pt1 | contig 11529 bp, 6 predicted proteins | sample PopdelMetagenome_22_FD_207212 | JGI IMG/M metagenome (GOLD analysis project Ga0325402, IMG submission 207212) | Populus deltoides microbial communities from Bellville, Georgia, United States - Xylem-PdKOR-R3 | ecosystem: Host-associated > Plants > Phyllosphere > Stem > Wood/Secondary xylem...
TTCTACAAAAACAACTGGAAATGTTCAAAAAATAAAGTAAGAGAAGGAGCACGACAAAGGTAAAACTCAACTCTCAACAGTGACTTTTAAATTGGCTGTATCCTGCCGGCTTGGACGCATAATACTTCATTTTCTTTTTTCTAGCTCGCAATTTTAGAGTTTCAGAGTTGAAAAGTCTGAGCTGTTATTCGCACCTCAATATAATTATCCCCTTGAAGAAATATCGGGTGATAGCTAAGATTAAGTGTGAAATTGAATCTTGTGAGGATGCTCTGCAGCTAAAGAAAAACTTGTAAGAGCGACGACAGATAATGTTAGGTGGACGGTTAGTGAAAAACATTACATCTTTTTCAACGATGGCAGGGAATATTATATTTAAAATTATGAAGAATATTAAAAGAACACGATAAAATATTGTAGCTGCACTTTACATTTTGATCCCTGAAATTTCTTGTTTCTCCATATTCAATCCTTGTAGTTTCAGTTATGTTTGTTTCAGTCCTTAAACTTCATTCTCATCACGTTTCGATCCTTCCACGCCAAGGAATATCTGACCTTTTTTTTAAAAAAAAATATGGCCCTTCACCTTTTAACCTAAATTTTTTCATTTATTTTTTTCAGTGTTATAAGACATTATCTTTAAATGAGATGATTAAATGATTTTTAAAAAGTATTCCTTGAATCGGACCTTTTTTTTAAATGATTTTCAATGTAATGTCATAATTTTAAAATAATATTAGAGATTTTCTACTTATATTAACAATTATTTTATGAATAATTATGTATGAAATTTAAGTTATTTATTCTTTTATTTTTACATAAATTCATAGAAAAACAATCAAGATATTATTTTTTATTTCTTGATTGAAAATTTCTTTATAAATCATGATAAGATTGTATATGAGGAACCAAGCTTTTGTAAGAAAAAAAGAAGCATTGTTTGACAAAATAAAAAAAAAAGAATGGATAATGGAAAAATATTTTTATCTAAAGAATTTTTTTTCTTAAATTAAAACCATTTGAATTCCTATGAATTTCGTTTTTAATTAATTCAATGAATTTCGTTTTTAATTAATTCAACTTTATATTAAATCAACCATGTTGTTGATAAAAAAAAAAAAAAAAAAAACAGAGGTTGCTTTATAGGTTTGGGCACTTTACAAGTATGCATGGGCTTTATAGGTTTGGGCAAGGCGTCTGTGACACTCTTTCTAAAAACCAAGCACGGCTTCTTTTTTTAATGACACTTGCTTTTTTACATTTATATAATAAGATTCATTTTAAATAAATTTCTTCTTTAATCGTGGTTTTGCATGCTTAAAACTTTGAAGCTTTTCCCCTAGGTTTACCCTTGAAAATGTTAAAAAAAAAATTAATTTGATTTAAAAATTTAAATTATTAAGTAAGGTTCAAAGATATGATTTATATTATTTTTTTATATATCTTCTCAAGTGAAAGTTTTTTAATTTGAAACTTGTATGAACTCACTTTACTTTGTATTTAATTTTTATAAAACAAATATAAATTATAAGATTTAAATTCGTGACTGTTTGGTAATTAAAACTCTATTATCATGTTAAAAAATTATCTTAAATCAATAATTTAAATTATTATATGAAATTTCAAGATATAATTTATATTATTATGAAAGAAAAAGAAACTTGTATTATATGTTTAGGATGTTCCTAATCGGTGTGTTAGTGGAAAACAAAGAAATGCTTCCCATTTATACTCGTAAGTTCTCATACACATGAAAATGCAGCTTGCCATCTTAATTAATGATATCTAGGCTTGGTTGTCAACAAGAACCCACGACATGGAAGGTTTCGCCATTGAAGTAGCTGACAATTTTTTTATTTTTTTTTTATTATATAGTGATCCCATTTGGACTTTAAATTATGATATTGACGGGTCAGCTTCATCTGACTCTGATCGCAATACAGTTGCGCAGGCTCCTTTGCTCTCTCAATAGTCTCATTCTACTATTTTCAGTTCACTTATGGCAGCAGTCAATCTCAAGCCAGGACAACTTTCCAATGCTGTAGACGCGGATAGTTCATTCTAAATTTCATCCAATCGAAGGGGTTCAATGAACTTCAACAGACAGTCACAAACACTAAAATCGTTAGCCTCTGGTGCTTTTTCCAGTATTTTTTTCAGTGTTTAGATAAGGTCATGCCTTGTATGGTTTTTGTTAACAAATGTTACATTAACTTGTTCTTTTCATGCTCATCAGAACCTGAGCTTGCTTGATTGTTACCTTTTCAAGCACAAACATTTGGTCAGACAGCTTATTTAAAAAACAAAGAAAAAGAAAACATCGAGTACACCAAGACTCCGGCACATGTTGACTGCTCATTTTGTTCCCCTCTCAAAAACTTTCCATCTTGGTTAACCCGATACCTATCTCGATTTTGGTGACAGGGTTTTCACCTTTTTTGGGTTTATGAATGTGTTTCATCTTCCTCTGAGCTAGCGATCTCCTAAGTTTTCAAAGTTGCTTCAGTGGAAAAGTTTAATTACCCCGTGGTCCACCACCTTCTGAATTTTAGATCAATTCTTGAACCCATGTAAGGGACTAGTCTCCAAACAATTTCATGCAAATATAATAAATTTAGCTGCGAAAGGCTGATCAGGTTAACCGTTTTGGGGCAGTGTTGTGGTTGCTATAAAGGCAACGATAAGCAAGAATTATACTAGGAGTGGAGTACAATGTTAGACAATCAAAGTGATGTCTTAGTTGTCAAATTTGGTTGAAGATGAAAAACAGTAGTCACACGACAAGTTGTTTGATATCTTTTTGTTTTTGTTTTTGTGCTGGTCATAATGATTTTTTTTTGTACTAAAACAAACTGTTTTTGTCAAAATGCACTGTTTTATTTAAATGAAACGACATCGTTTTGACGTTTTTATGATTTTAATTAGGGATTTGATTAAATTTCAATTTAGTCTTTTGACTTTTAATTTCTATTAATTGCATCCCTAATTAACTTTGAACTTTTAATTTTATACAATTTTACCCTCTCTGAACTCCAATATCAACCCTAAATTTCAGCACTTTGTTCATTTTGATCATTGGTTTTGAATTTATGCAAATTGATCCTTAATTAACCATTAAACTTTTAATTTTCTTTAATTTCACCCATGTTTTTGCTCAAATTGAGTTCTCAGAGTTTAACACCTTTTTCAAAAAACCTCTTGGTTATGAATTTCTTTAATTTAACCCTTAATTGACCTTAAACTTTGATTTTCTTATAATTTTATCCCTGATTTCAATCAATTGTCTTTGTAAAAATTGAGTTTGGTTTTTTAAAATTTCAATCTTTTCGATTAGCTCAAATTGAGCACTTAAACTTAATTATTTTACCAATCAAGTCCCTAATAAAATTATTTTGACCCAAATTAATTATTAAACACAATTAACTTTTAATTCGACCCATGATTAAATCAAATTGATCTATTAAAAATCTAATTAAATCCTTAGACTTAATTTTTTTATGTAGATTCATAAAATAATTATTTAATTTGATTTTAAATCTGCATTGTCTCTTTAGTCTTGGATACAATGGGGTATAATTGGGCTCATAATTTTATCCAAAACTTCAGCTTGATATGTCCATATATTTGAAACCTTCCTTAGTCTGTTTTTGCCTAGTTGTCACTCTTCTTGTTATTATTACTTTTATTTATTTTTATTTTTTTTGAAAGGAAAAAGGTAAATTTATGGGGAAGAACCTAAAAATGAGTTATGAAACTTATAGAGCTTGTTTATTAAATAAGATAACCAAAACACCATTAAATAAAAGAGTGAAAGATATAATGAATTATTAGGTCTAATATTTATAGATGTATGTTGACCAATAACGATTCGTGACAACAGAAACTATTCGCTATTATTTATATCGTTTTATTGAGCAAAAGTATTTGTCTCAAAAAATACAAATTTTCTAAAGAAAGAATTTGATCTTGAAATGAGCAGTTGGAGGAAAATAAAACTTGTAGAAGTTCAAAAACTATAAACTAACACCTAAATAGAACCTGAGTCCGAGGCTATAACGTTAGATGTTCAGCCTAAAACTCAAGAAAATAAGAACTCTGTAGATCTGATAAGACATCTCATACACAAATGAGATATGGATTTCTTATGAAATCTAAAATTGATGAGTTGCTCATACTTGATGAGCCTACCAATTATATGTAATCAATATTCGATTTTGATTCTAAAAAGTGACTTGAGACCAGGGAATTTGAAATGGATTTCATATACACTAACCAAGTATGGATCTTGATTAATCTACTTGAAGGGATAAAACTCATTAGATGTAAGTGAATCTTAAGAGAAATACTGATATGAATGACAATGTAAGCTAGAATAGAAGCAAAAGTTACAGAAAAAAACAAATAGGTTGACTTTGATGAAACCTTCTTATTTTAACTATCTTTTAGTGACCTTTACCTAGATTAGATTGATATCTACTTGTTAAGCTCAAAGCATAAGATACATCTAGTCTTGTACATAACATCACATATATTATGAATCTTATATCCAAAATATATGGAATCATTTCCATCCTATTTCTCTTAATTTGTATTTTAAAGTGCATATCATTAGAGAGACGTATCTTATATAAATTATGTAAATATCTTTTTTTGAATTCTTCCATGCTAAACCGTTTTAGCATATTATCTATGTACATAGATTGAGATGATCCAAATAACCTTTTAGATCTATCTTTATGGATCTTTATTTCCAGTATATAAGTTGCTTATCTCATATCCTTCATGAAAAAACTTCTTGGACAACCAGATCATTAATAACTAGAGTAAAGAAATGTTATTTCCTATTAATAATATGTAATTGATATATAATATTAGGAAAATTGCTCCACTCCCACCAACCTTTTTATTGACACAAAGCTTATCCATATATTTTTTATGGAATCAAACTATTTGATTATCTCATCAAAATTAATATTCCAACTCCTTAAAGCTTAATTAACTCCATGAATATAATTTTGTAGCTTGTATACTTTATTGGAAAATTTCTTAGAATCAAAACTTTCAAGTTATGTCACATACATATCTTTTTTAAGATTCCTATCAAAAATACAATTTTGACATCTATTTTTCAAATCTCATAACCATTTTTCAAATCCTATAAACATGGTATGCAACTATAACAAACAAAAACCTTTATGAATTTTAACATAGTTACCCCTATTCTTTATTACTTGAGAATAATAGAGAATATTTTCTAGTCTATGGAGTAGATGAACTAATAGTTCATAATTATTTAAATGCTATTTTTAAATTAAATATTGAATATAGAAAATTCAAATAGAGACCAAAGTAAATTCTACAACTAAATTTAAGCACACCTTAACTTTTAAAGGGACAAAAAAGATTGTTTGAATCAAAAAGTTAATCACTAAACTAGGTATGGTTCTTAGCATTGTTGTTTCAGTAGCCTATTACTGTGATAGTAATGGTGTCATTGCATAAGAAAATGAATCAAAGTCTCATTAATGATCTTAAAAAGTGTACTTAAACAATTATATTTGATTAGAGAATCATAGAAAGGAAATATGTAAAAATAGAACAAGTATCTACTGAAGAGAATCTTGTAGATCCTCTTATTAAGTCATTGTCCCCATAAAAGCATTATCGTCAAGTAGATTGATGTGATATTTAATATATGAGTGATTGACTTTGATGAAAGTGAAAGATTATTAGTAATATGCTTTGTAGTCAATTTGTTAGTTACATGTTGCTTGACTTTATTCATATAAACTATTTTATTTTTAATGAATGATTTATTTATCCTTAATATTAATTAATTATTTGATTAATAAATCTAATATTTTATTAATGAATCTAGAGTAAAGATAAAGTTCTTGGGATAAAAATACTTTGCAAATGAAATTATAAAATTGTTATAATTATGTGATTCATATTTCATTAAAGTGTTGTTCCTAAATATTTATGGTCAATGCTCTATTAAGACTAGATATTAATTAGAGTTGTTGAAACTAATATATATTATGTTCTTTTCTTCATGAAATGAACAATTATTCTCATAATCTGAGGTAAAAGAGATACTTAAAACTAATATAAAGATGATTTTCAGATGATATGTACACTAAAATGACTCACATGAGAATTTCATATAGACAGATAACATGTGTCTATGAAAAAAGCTATGTGACGATTGTGTAAGTAATCTTTAAACTTGAAATCACTAAGTTATTTTATATAAAAAAATAGTATGTTTTGATCCTATTATATGTTGTCCTAATCAATGGTAACAAATAAGTAGATATTGGGTATAATATGAATTATATGAAAGTATTCAAGTAATCAAGAGAAGATTTATCACCCTAGGTTAATTAGGAAAAAAAACATTTTATTTGATCTCAACTAGTATTAATTGTAAATCCTTGTGCAAGATGGAATGAGATTTGAAACGAGTTTCAAATCTTATTCAAATAATCAATTACTATGTTGTTGAAACACACATGATTTGACATGGCAGACACACTTCATACTATAATGTCTAAATCAAAAATATTATTGATGAAAGGATAATAATTACACAGAAATTTTTCATTAAAAGGTTAAGTCAAACTACTTATGACTTTCCTAATATTTAGGAGATCATGACAGGTTGATAGACATTGTACTTGATCTTTAAATATAAATCAATCAATTATTGAATTAATAATAAATTATTTTATTTTATTTTATTTTATTCAGGATTATGATTTATATTTATGATAACTTATTAGGGAACCTAATGGATCACACATATAAGAACCATTAGTCAAAAATTAAAATGGAATGATTAATCAAGTGTTACTTGATTGTCAATACGTTTTAGAAATTAAAGACTAAAATATAATTTATACAGAGAATTACAATTCTAGACCTGTAGAATTAAGTAGGGACATGATTGAATAAATTTATAAAATTATTTTGAAATAATATACGTGATATTATTCAGGGGGTAAATTGATATTCTGTTATTTATAGGGTTTTCAGGTTTTTTAAGAAATAGAATTTATGCCTCTTATTTTAAAAATAGTAATTAATAGTACACAATACAAAACACTTGAAAAAACACAAAAAGAAAAGAGCTAGTACTCAAAGGCATAGCAATCCCTCTCTCATAAAATGGTTTAGGATATTTCTCACTAGTGGTTTATGTGGATTATCATTAGAGGTTAGATATTTGGACAACTTATGATTTGCAATAACTCAGTCTTGAAGTAATTATTCATAATCAAAAAGAACTTCCAATCTTTAGGTAATTTTCGTATAAATCCTTAACAACTCTAGATTTGTCCAATGAGATCTTTGTACTCCCGAGAAATTTTTAAATTTATCATTTTCACTGCGCGTATGTGTTTTAGAAAACTCAATCAGGATAATAGGGTTTTAGTGCTAGGTGATTGTTGAAGGGAATTTTAGTATCATTTAAGCTAGTGATGTATTTAAACTTGAATTAAACTAAAAATTAGAAACAAACTCATTTATTGCATTGGATATTAGTAAACATATAATTTATGGTGATTTCTATTGTTAGGTTTTTATGAGTGATTGGTTGTCACTAAGGCTAATCTTGAATTTACATATCAGGTAAGTAATTGTTCATCTCTTTGGTTAGTTATTTTGAGTTAAAAATTATATAATTATGTCCTAAATAAATTTTCTTCATTAAAATATTTATTGTTTTGTAAGTTAGGTGGATGAGGCATAATAGAAGATTTGTAAATAATGTTAAGTGTTTTGTGAAAGTTTGTTTATGATTGCATAAATGTTTTGAATATGTTTTGTTTTTTTGAATCCATTTGTGGAATGAATATGAATTTGATTAAATACGTTTTGGATTCAGCCTTTGGGGATTAAACATTGGCACTTATAGACTCATCTACTTAGAATTTAATATCTAGTCATAAGATAAAATATGATCCATTATTATTGCGATTAGAGTAACTATAGTGCTTAGACTCTGAATATAAGTATGCAAACCATATTTATGTTTAAAATGATTTGTTTAAATTATTTTAGTTTGTCAATTATTTATAAATATGCTTTTGAACTTTTAAATATTTGAAAGTAATAATATTTTGGTATAATAAATGAACTTATTTTAAACTATATTTATTAGTAAGTTTTCGCATGCTTGGACCAGTTAGGAAGGCAAACTATTATTTATTAAGGACGTGGCACTCACCTCTATATATTTATTTATTTCATATGGTTTGAAAGAAGTTTAAAATGTTAAGAGGTTGCTTTGAATAGTTAATTTCTAGACTTTAATATTTCAATAATTAGATCAATTTATGATTTTAGAGTTGTTGTACATTTAGTTTTATTTGATTTTAAAGTTAGGTTATTTGATGTGAAATGATTTATATTAAATTTGATTATTAGAATTTAAGATTTTTTTTCAATTATGTATTATTTTAAATATAATATTTTTATTAAAATTAAGATGTGTTACATGATCATAAAACATGAGATGTTGTCACACAATAAAAATATTTTTTCAATTTTTCATGATTTTTAGGGCGTGACAACTTCTAGGCGTAATATAAGTTATATCACCCAAGAACCGAAACATCTCACTGTCATTATAGAGAGAGAAGAATACACGGTACCAATGTTTTAAGCATAGTTTTAAAACCTGGCTCAGTTGGTTGACTCGGGATCCGGTTGACCCGGGGCTAGAATTGGACCGGATTGAAGAAAAAACAGGGGAAGGAAAAACTCGATGTGACCCGGCAAGTTGACCTGGTAACCCGATCAAAAATTCGGTTGCAACCCGTTACCTTTTGTTTTTTTTTAAATGACCTGGACGATCTAGTCAAAACCCGGAACTCGAGCCTTTAACCGAGTGTAAAAACTATAGTTTTAAGCCAATACTAAATATGAATTGCAGCCGATGAATTGGAGATAAACACAATAATTTCTCTTCTACACTACTACATGTTTTTTTACTATATCAGCACCAACAGACCAGGCGAGTCTATTCTGGTAATAATTACAGTTTGAAATATTTATTTATTTAAAAATATATTAAAATAATATTTTTTTTATTTTTTTAAAATTTATTTTTAATATTAACACATAAAAAAAATATTTAAAATTTATTATGATAATAATTATAGTTTAAAATGTTTATTTATTTAAAAATATATTAAAATAATATTTTTTTTATTTTTTAAAATTTATTTTTAATATTAACACATCAAAAAAAAATTATTCGCACAAAAAATCCTGCTGTTACTGCCTTCTCCTCCAGCATGTGCACAAAAAGTCCTGCTGTTACTGCCTTCTCCTCCAGCATGTGCTTCGTATGTGGGCTGCTGCTGGGAAATGACCCACTTACTTTGAATTTATTGATTGGGAAAGCTGGTTCCGTAGCATTTAAAAGAAAAGGTATCCTGAAATAAGGAGGAATGAGGATGTGGAACGGTGCTTGCTAGGAATGAAGCAAAGAGACTTCAAGAAAATGGACTTTTCTGATATTCAGGAAGAAATGGAAATTGACCAGCTATGAGTGCTGGGCGTTTCTTCAACTTGCTGCACTGAACCGTGACTTTGAATATCAACATGCATAACTTGATCTGATAATATTAAACATTGGAAAAATATATATTTCTCAATCTAGACATATTTCACGTTGAATAAATTAATATAAATAAAGATATTGAATGGATTTCCCACCATAAAATTTAAAATTTTAAATAAAACTCAAAATTAATTATTAAATTTAATATCTATTTAGGAAGCGTTTGGAAATGTGGGTCAATCCGTGTTTTTAAAAAATTCAATTTTTTTTGTGAAAAATTAATTTTTTTTATATATTTTCTTTGATGCGCTGATCTCAAAAATAATTTTTAAAAAATAAAAAAAATTATTTTGATACATTTCGACATGAAAAGCACTTTAAAAAGCAACCACAACCATACTTTTAAACAGTTAATAAGTGAAGTGAGCTCAATAAAAAGTGAAGAAATCTTTAGTGGGATTTTATTTTTTATTTTTTTTTCCTTATGCATACAGATATATTAGACACCATGAATTTGTAGCATAGTTATCAAACTCGGCCCGGAAGTTGACCCAGCCATGGATCCAGGTCCTAGGTTTTATGGGTCAACCCAGGTCAATTCAGGTCAACTCGGATCAACCTGAAATTAAAGTATTCAAACCAAAAGGTTTTTTATCCCACATTGAAAAAACATAATTTTTTTCTTGTGTGAACATAGAGTATACTAAAGAGTTTCAAATCCCACATTGAAAAGATATTATGTTATCATTTTAAATTAAAGTATTCAAACCAAAAGGTTTTTTATCCCACATTGAAAAAACATAATTTTTTTCTTGTGTGAACATAGAGTATACTAAAGGGTTTCAAATCTCATATTGAAAAGATATTATGTTATCATTTTAAGTTAAAGTGTTTAAATCAAAACGTTTTTTTATCCCACATTGAAGAAACATAACTTTTTTCTTGTGAACATAAAGTATATATACAAAAGAGTTTCAAATCCCACATTGAAAAAATAACTTTTTTCTTAAGAATATAGAGTGTATATACTAAAGAGCTTCAAATCCCACATTGAAAAAATAACTTTTTTCTTAAGAATATAGAGTGTATATACTAAAGGGTTTCAAATTTCACATTAAAAAAACATAATTTTTTTCTTATAGAGTATATCTACGAAAAGGTTTCAAATCCCACATTAAAAAAATAATTTTTTTCTTGGGAACATAGAGTATATATACTAAAGAGCTTCAAATCCCACATTGAAAAAATAATTTTTTTCTTGGAAACATAGAGTATATATACTAAAGGGTTTCAAATTCTACATTGAAAAAACATAATTTTTTTCTTTTGAATATAAAGTATATATACGAAAGGGTTTCAAATCTCACATTGAAAAAATAATTTTTTTCTTAGGAATATAGAGTATATATATTAAAGAGTTTCAAATTCCACATTGAAAAAAGAATTTTTTTTCTTGGGAATATAGAGTATATATACTAAAGGGTTTCAAATCCCACATTGAAAAAATAATTTTTTTCTTGAAAACATAGAGTATATATACTAAAGGGTTTCAAATCCCACTTTGAAAAAATAAACACTTTTATAATATTTATATAATGAATTTTGTGTTAATAACTAACTAAAAAAACATGAAAAAAGAAGGATATAGAAGAAAAACCATATTTTTTGAAAAAAAAAAACCAGGTCTCACCCAGGTCGTGGGTCGACCAGCCAGGTCGTCCAGGTTTGGCCAAGTCGTTGCACCGGTAGGTCTTTTGACAAACCCGGATTGGTTCAATCACCGAGTAGACTAGATCCTGAATCTTAAATTAACTCACCAAACTAGTCCGGATTTAATAACTATGATTTGCAAGACAAAATATACCATGCCAAATTACAATGCATAATTATAGTTAACTTGGTTTACATGATATTTTATTATAATTATTTCTTTAACTTTTTCCTCGTTATTCTAA
>Ga0325402_1005885_pt1 | contig 11528 bp, 8 predicted proteins | sample PopdelMetagenome_22_FD_207212 | JGI IMG/M metagenome (GOLD analysis project Ga0325402, IMG submission 207212) | Populus deltoides microbial communities from Bellville, Georgia, United States - Xylem-PdKOR-R3 | ecosystem: Host-associated > Plants > Phyllosphere > Stem > Wood/Secondary xylem...
AAAAAAAAAAATGTTAATGTTCGTCAACTTTACATCAATTTTCTTCAAATAGGCACCATTTTAGTGTATAAAATAAGCAAATTAAACTTAAACTATTAAAAGAAATTGACAAAAATACACATTAAAAAAATGCAGGAAATGTTAGAGACCTAATTTATAGATTTATAGCTCAATTGATAATAAATATATAGGCTTGGGACTAAATTAAAGTTTTCTATTATTGTTATTGTTATTGTTGCTGCTGTTGCGAATACGATAATAATATAAATAAAGATTTCAGAATTAGAGTGTCATTTCATTTTTTTTAAAGCATGGAAAATAAATTTTGTGTTCAAATGATTTAAAAAAAAATAAAGAAAGAAAGAAAGAAAAAACATATTTTCCATTTTTCTTATATAAAGCATGATGTTGGTTAACTTATCAAAACCTCTTTCCAAAGTGTTCTTCCTTTTATATAAACTTGTTGGAAAACAAACTTCTCCGACTTTTTTTTCAATCTATTGACTTTTTTAGAAAAAAAATGTCCTCATCACTTTTGATTTAATTACAATAATGTCCTATATCTATACATTAAGAGGAATAAGTTCAATTTATCCATATATTTAAGGTCAAGTCTCCAACCTAGTATATCACATGATTTTATATTTTTATTTAAAGAGGACTTGATTGAAAACTCATAAATGTATAAATAAAATATAATATAATTTTTATATTTAAATAAACTTTTAAATAATTTAAGAGCTTAAAATGGATCGGTTGGATATTAGAATCTTTTTTATTTTATTTTATGTTCAATAAAAAAATACAATATACATCTTAAATAATAAACTCCATGATACGGTCCTAGGGGTTCGCATCACTCGAATAAATCTTGCTATCTTTTTATATATAAAGATAGATAAATAGATATTGATTGATCAGACATCAAACATGGGAAACATTATAGAATCTTTCCAGGAATTTGTTCATGTTTGGCCCTGAGTTTAAGTAATTGAACTGACGTCCTAACTTACATTAATTAATTGACAACCCAACCATGAACAACAGCCACTAAACTTATAACATGTTCTTGAGAAGTGTTAGGCATGTTCTTGAGAAGTGTTCGGCTCAAATCGATCTCTCTACAACAAAGAACAATTAACAACTACTAAGCATAAAATAGCTCCTTTCAATCATTGCATTGAACAAGAAATCAGTCCAATCTGACCATATGTATAAAATAACTTACTTTTGCCTTATGGTTTTGACGTCATGATATAAAACATAATTTTAAAATATATAAAAAAAATATTTTCAAACAAAAAAATACTTTAAAAAAAAACCTACTATTCTTTCTCATCTCAGTGTCACCTTCACTTTTTCCAGACCATGCTTTCAGTTCCGACATGCTATATGCGATGCTCTTGCATGCTGTGAGGCAAAGCTACAACAGTGAAGACAGATTTGTCTTCTGCAGAGCATGAAACTCGGATTTCCATTCTGTTTCACCTTTCGCATTGCACAAACATTCTGGTCTTGGAGCCCCATTTCAATCACATTTCCAGGCTAACAGAAGGGGTCCCATGGCGAAACGTTACCAGACTTTGGTGCATACGAAAGGTAGTTTCCTATTGCATGATAAACTCAACCTTCGCATTGGCAAGGCGGTGTCGTTTTTATAGACAAGTGGGGTAAATGCTTGTTTCTAGACAGACATCAATTAAGACGGTTTCGGCACAGTATGAGAGAGGGAGAGAGCAATGGTAATTACAAAGTTTTAAGAGTTGCAATTAGCAACCGTTGATATTAGACCAGCTGGTCAACAGTATATCGAGAAACGAATTTCACCAGCAGTAATAATGAGCATATGAATAACTGATTTACAAAGAAAAAGCTGATAGCGTAGACTTTTCTTATCCATGAAGCAATCTTGCATCGAGGAACACAGAGATGAGGATTAAGCAGTAGCTGCAGCCTGTTCTTCAACAACCTGTGATACTGAGAGAAGGGTGCAGGTGAGGTTGCGGTCACCATAGACATTGTCGACACGACCTGATAAAACACAGCACCGTAGAAGAGTCAATCAATTAATTAGAAAGGTATCAAGGAAGATGGACTTGAATATATCAACTCTGGAATGTATGCTGGATTCAGATTATTATATTCTTGAATTTAGTTGACAAAAGACAATTATAAAACAAAGAACTTTTAAGAGAGATTAGTAACAATTATGAATCCAGATTTAGCTTTATGCATCGCTCATGTGTGACAGTTTATCTGAAAGAAAGTTAACCTATCCATGCAAAAGAAAGCGAAGGCAATCGAGGATAAGATTAAACAAGGCAACTGAAAGTCAAGATGATGAAATGGGAAGTATGAAGCAAGTAAACAATAAGGTGGGCATGCATACCTGTACTAGGCCAGAACTTGGCAACACGAAGCCAAGAAGCAGGGAAGGCTGCATATTCCCGAGAATATGGTTTTGTCCATGCATCTCCCATAAGCAAAGATGGTGGATGAGGAGCTCCCTGCATTTAGAATTTCCATAACCACTCCAAAGCTCATGAATAAGAACAGATGCCAAAATGAATCAAAAGAACGCACAGGTAGAAAAAATTAAACTAAAATTGCCTTTTGTGCTTTCTAGGTACAGAATTAAAAAATATAAAAAGCAATTTCACCTTGAGGACATTGTTGTGGATATCAGCTTTGCCTTTCTCAATCTCTGCAATTTCTTCCCTAATGGAGATAAGCGCATCACAGAACCTGTCTAACTCTGCCTGCAAAGGATATCGAACAACCGGAACTCAGTATGTGAGAAAGGGAGAGGAGGAACAGCATGAAATGAAAAAAGGAGAGGAATCTACTACAAATCTTACCTTGCTTTCACTCTCAGTGGGTTCAATCATAAGTGTTCCAGGAACTGGCCATGACATTGTAGGTGCATGAAATCCATAGTCCATAAGACGCTTGGCAACATCTTCAGGCTCAATTCCAGCGGTGTTCTGCAATAAGAGTGTTTTAGATTACTCGCTTCTGATTAATAACTATGAAACAGACATGTAATAACAACTACCTTAACGCCTCTCAAGTCCACAATGAATTCATGGGCAACTGTTCCGTTGACACCACGGAAAAGAATGGGATAGTAATTCTGAGAAACAAACCAATAACAAAGACAAATCAGAGAACATACAAGATATTCACAAATTGATTTCAAGAGTAAGTTCATAACCCCAAAGTCTTATTAGAAAGAATAAAGCTACCATGCATGGTAAACACATCATAAAGTAGTAGTAGAAACAAAAAGCAAGGGTATAAACTGATTTATAAATGAAGCTTTACCAGTTTTACAGAACTTATTGATTATTGATTACAGCATGAAAGCAAGTCAAGGAAAAATTAAGTACCTCCAATCGCTTTGCCATGTAGTTTGCATTCAGTATAGCTATCTTTGAAGCATCAGTTAACCCCTTTGAACCCATCATCGCTATGTATGTGTATGATATTGGCAAGATAAGTGCAGAGCCCCAAGGCGCAGCTGAAATGGTGCCAAGAGGTTGAGGCTGGTCAGGGGCTGGAATACCACCTGTAGGCACCTTCAGTACAATAACAAAGAAATTAAAAAAACTGAATGATCGAGACATGAAGACGATGACATTTAGTAGTGGTAATTGCTGTAATTCCATAAAAAGACAAAAGTGATGACTGCTAAAATCATCACAAACAATATGACTTTAAAAAGGAAGAAATTATTTGCTCCAATTTCAAGCAGTACGTATTCCTATTACCAACAGGATGATGTCAAATACAATAAAGAATGAAAATGTTTTTTCATGCATATCTTAAGTCCAACAGAAATTAAGGAAGCATTTCTCCCATCAGGGTCACATCATCCTTAAATAGAAGCTAAGCAAGTCTGTGTAGATATGGATGAAGTTGTTCATGGTAAAAAAGTAGATACCACAGGATGTGAAGGAAGATATGGTGCCAAGTGCTTCTGCACACCAATAGGACCCATGCCAGGACCACCACCTCCATGCGGAATGCAAAATGTTTTGTGGAGATTGAGATGGCAAACATCAGCTCCAATAAAACCTGGGCTTGTGAGACCAACCTGTAGGGACAAAAAACATAAAATCAAAATGATAATATTTTCAATAATAAATCTCTCATTTACAATGTTATAATGCAGAGATGTCCATAAAATGCCATTCAGATGACATGAGCTATTCAGTTTAAACCCCACAGACTCTGTATGGAAGACCATGAATCTCTAGGGATCAGCTCCACATTGTTGGTTTACTATTTGCTCATAAATTTTAAATGCAGTCTATAAAGCAAAACGATGCAAAGCAGTTCCTAATTTGAATTACTAAAAAGACATCATGGTCTGGCTTGCAGTCTGACTCATAAACCCTCCAAGTGCACCTCTTCCCAGATTACTAGATTGAATTGCAACATTAGGATGCTGGATACCTTCTCTACTCAGAGACCCACCAGCCATCGTGGCAATAAAAGGTGAATTTATGAATTAAAGGATGTTGAAGCTGTCAATGTATTTTGCAGAAAATATTCTATGAAGTAACATCACCATATCACACAGGAAAGCTTATGGTAATAAAAATGGAAAGGACCAGCGTATCCAACACTAAAACCAAATGGAGATAGTTTGAGAGCACAGACCTGAGCATTCATGTTAGCCCCATCCATGTATACTTGACCACCATTGTCATGAATTATCTTACATATCTCATCGATTCCTTCTTCATAGACCCCGTGAGTTGAGGGATATGTAACCTGAAATTTAATATAAAAACAGGGCCACATGAGAGGTTTCCAATGTCTCTTCCACTGAATTTTTGTCCAATACAAACTTCAATCCATCAAGGAAATAAAATAGTCACACCATAAGTGCTGATAGGTTGTCCCTATTGTCTTCAGCAGCCTTCCTTAGCTCTTCAACATTGATGTTTCCCTTGGCATCAGTTCCAACAGCAACAATCTTCATTCCACACATGGCAGCACTCGCAGGATTTGTCCCATGTGCTGAAACAGGTATGATGCACACATTTCGATGATGATCTCCTCTTGCCTATTGTATTCATTCAAATGAGAGACAGACATAAGAAACAGCCATATGAAACACAAAGAAACCATATGAGATTTGATGATATACAGCAAGGTTCGAGACCTGGGCACATGAGTAAAGTAAAGTAAAGATATCAATATCTTTAATGTAGAGAAGCTACAGCCAAGTTATCCCTTTGTCAGTTACAATTCGAGGCTAGATATTTTCAAGATTCTAATGACAATAGCAACAACACGTTATAACACCTATGCTCTCTGATGCGGGAATTCTTTTAATGGAGAGTCAAAGCAAATCAACACGGTTTTACTCTGAGGCATGCTTTTAGATAGTCTCGATGAGTATAACTCAATGCGATTGACTTTGCTCCTCGCAAAAAAAGAAAGTTTCAAGCAAAAAGGCATCAAGCATTTCTTGCTCTTAAAAGCAACAAATGCAGGAATAAGCAATCTTTTCATTGAATAGTTGACGTCGCCGTACCTTATGATATGCACGAATAACCATAAGCCCAGCATACTCTCCAGCAGCACCAGCATTTGGTTGGAATGAGAAAGAGTCAAACCCAGTAATTGTACACAATAGATTACCCAAATCATCGAACATTTCCTATGACAGTACCAGAATTGAGCAAAGGTCAATTTGCTTCATACACAATATCTGTTCTCACACAACAAAAACATAGCACATGTCAAGTTTCTGTTTAAGAAACACGTGCAACTATCTACCTGGTAACCTTGAGACTGTTCAGTAGGAGCAAAAGGGTGGATATCAGTGAAATTAGGCAATGTCACTGGCATCATTTCACTAGTAGCATTCAATTTCATTGTACAAGACCCCAGTGGAATCATACTGTGACACAAAGAAAGATCTTTTGATTGCAGCCTATGCATGTATCTGAGCAGCTCGTGCTCGGTATGGTACCTGATAAAGTCAAACAGAAGTCAGAGTGGCTTCCAAATAATATCCCCAAGTAGTTCAGATTTTGAGAACTAGTCTATACGTGTTAAAGATTGGATGGGTCAGATATGGGCTCTCCCTTGTCAGACCAGGTGGGATCACATTCTGAACCTCTGGTGCCAGAGATGCAGCTGTGAAAGGGACCTGACATTTGAAAGAATGTAATTCTTAGTTATTGTCAAAATTATGATTTATGGTAACAATCTTATTTGCAATTGCAGTAGTAGAATGGTACTTACAGGCTTTCCACCAGAAAAAACTTTGAAAAGTTTATCGACATCCTCTAAGGTGGTTGTTTCATCGAAAGAAACAGTAATCTGGAAAACAAAGCGTATTCTGAGAATCTCATGGCATATAGTTTAGTCAAATTACAAAACAGATGGAATTACACTTACGGTTTTTGCATCTACAACTCTCAAATTTATCTCGCTTTTGTAAGCAGCATCAGCAATTGCATGTGCATCAGCACACTTAACCTTCACAGTGTCAAAGAAGGGAAGGCCCTGGACTTCAACTGTCCCAAGTTTCTTCAGTCCAACTGTGAATGCTCCAGCAAGACCATGGACCCTTTGGGCGATGGTTTTAAGGCCTTCAGGTCCATGATAGACAGCATACATAGCAGCCATGTTTGCAAGCAATGCCTAAACAGAACAAGAGACTCCTTTCAATTGAAGCACAACCAACACATATGCAATATGCCCGCTTTGGTGGTTTAGTAAAAATACTAGTAATTATGTTCCTGCAAATAATTTTGAGCTAGGCATACTGTGTATCGTAACTTTGTCAGAAAACAGGGCAACTTAATGAGTTTCATTACTCTATACAAGCAGTTCTCAGAATATAAATAAGAAAAGAACAATATAAACAGTAATCTCTTACTTGAGCAGTACAGATGTTGCTGGTAGCCTTGTCCCTGCGAATATGCTGCTCCCTAGTTTGCATCGCCATGCGCAGAGCAGGCTTTCCTGAAGAATCAACACTAACACCAATAATTCTACCAGGCATCATCCTCTTGTACTCTTGTGATGTTGCCAAAAACGCAGCATGAGGACCGCCATACCCCATTGGAACACCAAACCTCTGAGCTGAACCAACAACAATATCCGCACCCAGTTCACCAGGAGGCTTCAACATCGTCAATGCCAACAAATCCGATGCCATAACAACCTTAACTCCATGAGCATGAGCATTCTTTACAAACTCTCCATAATCCAAAACTTCACCTTCAGTCCCGGGATACTGAACTAAGACCCCACAAACATCCCCAGATTTATAATCAATGTCCTTAAGATCTGCGGTGACTACCTTAAGATCAAAACCTCCGGCTCTAGTATCACAAATATCAATAGTTTGAGGGTGACAATTATTAGCAATAATAAAAGTCTTTTTCTTTCCCTTTTGAATGTTATTGCACATGGCCATTGCCTCTGCAGCAGCAGTCCCTTCATCAAGCAATGAAGCATTTGACATAGGCAATCCAGTAAGATCCGTGATCATGGTTTGGTAATTGAGCAAAGACTCCAATCTACCCTGAGATATCTCAGCTTGGTACGGTGTGTACTGGGTATACCAAGCCGGATTCTCCATTATATTCCTCAAAATCACAGGTGGAACATGAGTGTTATAATATCCCATCCCAATAAAGGACTTAAAAACCTTATTCTTTGATGCCAGATATTTCATATGTTCAATCATTTGGCTCTCGGTTAACCCTCCATCAAACTTTGAGAACTTCATAGAATCAAGTCTGATAGATTTAGGCACAGTTGCATCTATCAATGAATCAAGAGTATCAAAGCCACATAACTCAGCCATTTTGGTTTGTTCTTCTGGGGTGGCTGAGTTATGGCGGCGAGGGAAAGTGTCACTTGGTTTCAAAGATTCAACAGAAATGGATCTTATCTGTGACCCAATGCCATAATAACCAGCAGGAACATTATGGGATACAATATTTTTGGTTCCTGGCAATAGACCTGATCTAGGACTCCTAGAACCAAATGATGACAATGAAGAAACATACCTTGAAGGTGTGTATGATACAGGAGATGAAGAGTTTAACAAAGATGAATCATTTCTCGCCTGCTTGTGACTTTGCTTTGATTCATTAACCAGCCTTTTCAAGATTGCACGGTTAGCTAGCCTCCTTGCACGTTCCATGAGGGCAGCACACAAACAGAGAGAGAGAGGCAGAAAGTTTGAATCTTTATGTATTTTTGGTAATAAACTGGGTCTTTTTTGTTGTTGTTAAAACTGTGAATGGAACTGAGAGGGAGGCGAAAAAGGAAATGGGTTTGTTGAGAGAGAAGGGAAATAAAGTTTCAAGGGAAGTGATGATTATCTTTGCTCCATGGAACATGTATGGCAATGGGGGGTTGGTGATAATATAGTGAATTTTGTCTCCATATAAAATTTAATACGAATATTTTACAGTGAAAGTTGTGTCTGTTTAATATTTAAGAAATTCAAGTCTCAAAAAAGAAAAGAAAAAAATAAAAAACTCAAAAGCTTCAAGATCTGGTGGTGGTGGTGGGTGAGTGCCCAGGCAACTAGAGGAAAAGGACGGTTTTGTGGATATCGCCAATCTGCAGAAAATTTACCGATCTCTAAAAAATGAATGGAAGTTATTGAACCATAGGGGATTGAGTATCATTGGATCAAAATGCATTCCAATTTTCATTCAGACAAAAATAGAGGATTTTTATTTTTTTTATATTTATTACAAATGCATAATTTCCATAATTCTTTGGTGGCACAAGCACTTTCACACTCTGCTTATCTTTTATGTCTCACCTCTTGTGCATGGTATAAGGCTAGGATTTGGAGCAAACAAAGACAAAAGAGATGAAGATAATGTCTTTCTATTTTTTATTTTGAAATGTTCAAAATTCACACTAAATTTATGAAACATTTATCTTATATTTTTTATCATCCTTCAACAAATACATGTTTGTTCCTTTTGTATTTTTTTTTCCTCATTTGAAAGCATAATCTCATGGTGGTATATTAATTTATTTCTGATGATATGATGCGGGTTGAACTAAAAAAAAAATATTGTAAAGCAAAGAATATCTAATCAGCGAAGAACTCTATGATATTGCCACTAAACTCGGTCCAGCGAGTTAATCTTGAAACTCTCAACTTGGCTTCTAAATTAAATCATAAAAAAATTATTTTAAAGTGATCTAATTGACTTTGCAAGTTTAAAGATAAAAAAATAACAAAAAATATATCAACTGTGCAGGCTTAAAAACAACCTGTATTACCAATAAAAAACAATTTAAATTAAAAAATAAATTGAAGCTAATGTTTTTTTAAAAAAACACTGAGATAATAACATATTGAATCGATTTTAGTCAATCTAATTTAACTCACCAAACTAATGACTTGGGTTGTAGATTCTAACGGATTCAATGATTTTTTTTGTTTTAATTATATAATAAAAAAATAAAAACTAATTCAAAATCAACTTATATATGAAATGATAAAATATAAAAAAACAACAAAAATCATAAAAAAATCCCAATGTTAAAGGTAAAAAAACCCAAAATACAAAAATATAAAAAAATATAATTAAAAAAATTAATGAAAAAACAGTAAAAAATTCATTGTTCATATGAACTCGGCCTCCCAATTTTTTTAATTTTTGTTAATATGACATTATTTATTATTTTGTTTGGAACGGGATTTCTTTTTTATACAAAGCACGAAACCTCCATGGAACATATCACGAGTGTTTAAAGTACATTGTTTATGTTTTTAAAATTGTCTGAGGAAAATATTTAAATTTAACTGACAAATAAATATATTTTAAAAAATATCTTTTATTATCGAATAAAAAGATATAATTACGACGAAACAAAAAAAAATCTAAGTACATAAACAAACCACACTTACACTTCACAGACACATATTTGACAAGTGGCGCAGGTTAATCTAAGAAATTTTCTCATACTAATTTATATGAGATTTTTATTAAATATGAAAAAATAAATTAGTATCCATAAAAAATTGAATGATTTGTTTGCAGGCATTGTTTTTAGGAAACCATCACCATCCGATCATAGAATGTGAAATTTCCACACACACACATGTATTTTCCATTATCACAGGGAGGGCGTCTGGTTTTGGGGTGGGACCCAAAAGTTCGGTGGGGGTATAGTTGGAAAAATGGCGGAATCAACCTTGAACGTTTACGAGTCAAAGTTTGGAGATGCTAAATTTATTAACAGAGAATCTGTCTATTCGTCAGAGGACGAATCTAAGATCCCAGATCTGGAAGAATTTAAGATATTTATACGTAAAATATTTTTTATTTAAAAATATATTAAAATAATATAATTTTTAAAATTTATTTTTAATATCAACCCATTAAAAAGATTTAAAAATACTAAAAATAATTAATTTGAAATTGTGTTCCTATGTATTTTTAATCTCAAATATCATGATACCTGGAAGGAGCTTCTCTGATTTGTCGAGCAATTATATAAAAGAAACTAAGCTTTACATCAATTTATGTTCGGTACAGAACTCTACATTAATTCACAGAGACAAGACTTACAGCTTGTTTGGAAACGCGGCTGCGGTATTGTTTTTAAAAAATTTAAATTTTATTTTTTTTTGTTAAAATTTAATATAATTTATATATTTTGAATTGTTTTAATGTGCTGATATTAAAAATAATTTTTAAAAATTAAAAAAACATTATTTACATGTATTTTAATATGAAAAATTATTTAAAAAACTCTTATAATCACACTGTCAAATACGCTTTAAGTAAGAGGTCGATAGTCAAGAATATCCGCTCTAATCCTTAACAACGGCGAGTAATTTTCTTCCACGAAAATTCCTCACCTCCGCTCACATTTGATTATATAAAGTCGAGTGACTTTAGAGCACGGGTTTGTCTGGAGCTAATGTTTTTTTTACAGTTAAGTTTAATTAATATATAAATTGAGTTTATATATGTAACGGAAGTAAATTTTATTTTATTTTATTTTTTTATTACCCTCATAATATTTATTCTATTCTTTCAAAAATCTTTTTTAAAAAAGAGGTGTGTATTTTATAAAAACTAGTTGTTTATACACCAATAAACCCTGTCAACCTGTATGGAAAGCAAGCAGGACAGCGATATCAAGACTATAATTTCAGAGTCTTATCAGACTTGTTACCGTTACCAATGAGAGGTGGAACCGGTTGATTCTATCAAGGTCTGGCCAATCTTAGCTGGAAAGACATGCCTCTTCTATGTGTAGTGTCCAGCCACTCAAAATATGACCGGGCGAGCCGGAGACACGAAAACATCTTATATTATACAGTACAAGTGCTAGTTTTTTTTACTAATACTTAGCTCTGAGTGAATAATTTTTTTTCTAAACTTTAAGAAATATAAAGATATTGTAAAGTAAAAAATCTGATGCATACTGGGTAAAAAAACTTTTAAAATACTGAAAGATTGATATATTGAACATATATAATTTTTTAAAATATTGAGACGACGAAA
>Ga0325402_1005886_pt1 | contig 11526 bp, 5 predicted proteins | sample PopdelMetagenome_22_FD_207212 | JGI IMG/M metagenome (GOLD analysis project Ga0325402, IMG submission 207212) | Populus deltoides microbial communities from Bellville, Georgia, United States - Xylem-PdKOR-R3 | ecosystem: Host-associated > Plants > Phyllosphere > Stem > Wood/Secondary xylem...
AGTGTCATGTGAAAATCATCAATTTAACTGTCACTCGATTTTGAAAATATATCAGCAAATAATAATAATAACACCCGTGACCATGCTGAAATTTTCCTTCATTAATTGCTCTCAATTTCATGTGAATAAAGCCGCTACTTCTAATCATTTTTGATTGGTTACTGCACAAGCAAAAGTACATTGTCACATCTTAATACATAATTTATATCCTCCTTGTATTAATATAATCATTTATATTTCAAATCTCCACATTAATTCAAAAAATTATTTTAAACGAGAGAAATAGAATATTATAATAAAGAGCTAAGTTGTTTCTATTTTATTACATACTAAATCATGACGGTACAATTTAAACCTAATGAGTTAGATTAGCTAAGAATAGTCCAAACCTCTATTGAACCTCAAGCAATTTAAGAATAAGTCCTTCAGCTTTTAATATTTGAACTGGGCCTCCCTCCAACTATTTTTTATTTGAGATTGGATCCTTTTATTAGGTTTTTATAAATTCTAAAAATAATAAATACAGTTAACTTGTTATTGACTTTTCAACTTTCCCAATGGCTAGAAATATCCTCAAACTTGGGAGTATTTTTCTTTTCTCGACAAAACTTGTTTCTTTCCTTCTAAAATATATTTTTTTTTTATTTTGATTAACATGAATGTTCGGGCTAATTTACACACACCTTGACTAATTTTACGAGCCCTAAAGTTAACTAGCAATTAAAAAACATGTTATGACGAAAGGAACAAGTCTCGGAGGGGAAAAAAATTGCACTTGCATTGTTAGATGAAGAAAAAAATTAATAAAAATCTTACTTTTAAATGAAAAATAGTTTGAGGGAATTTTAATCTAAAATTAGAAATTGTTTTGATTGATTTAAATTTTATAAAAGATTTTGAGCGATTATCCATTTAAATTTAATAAAAATAACTATAAGAAGATTCCACAAATTTAAATTTAACTCAAACTCTACTTATTTGATAATCTCAATTAAATTAATACTAGAGCATACATAATCGCACCCGAAATAAAAATATTTTTGAAATAAATAAATAAAATTTTAAATTATTTTTATCAAACAAATTTGATCACAAGTTGATTATGAATCTCGCATGATATTCATTTATCAAATTGTTTATAATAACAAGGGAAAGATTGTTTTGGTGAAATAAAATTAATATATATAATTATTTTTTTGTCTAGACATATTTTTTATGGAAAAAATTGTAAAATTAGTAGAAATATCTTTTATATATATATATATATATATACACAAACAAAATCTATAGTAGATTCTCCTATTTAGTTTTTGGCAAGAAAAAACAAGGAAAGGATCAGAAAGCATTTGGTAAAAAGGAAAATGAATCATTTGACCTACTTTTCTTTTTGTCGGAAGAACATTCTCCCAATTTTCATTTTCCCTTTTTGGAAGTTTAATTTCATGTTTTAAACTTTAAATCACAAATTAAACTAATCAGAAAGATTAATTAAAGAGGTTGATGGCTGCCTAATAAGGGCGGGCAATTAAAACGGCAATGCTTTTGACTTTTTATGCCCCCTCGGCTTTTTTGATGGCAAAAGGAAATTAATTTATCAATAAAATAATTTAATTTATCCAAATTAAGATAAAATCTGGTAACCTTCTCTCTTTCCGTTAATTCAGGCAAAAAGAACCCACAACAACAGCAACAAGCAACAGTCAAAATTCAGTCAATATTTAGAAATGTTGTTTTTTAAAATATTTTTATTTTAAAAATTTATTAAAATAATATATATTTTTATTTTTTTAAATTCATTTTTATATAAGTACATTAAAAAGATTTAATAATAATAATAAATATTTTAAAAATACGGTTGTACCTTAACAATAACAATAAACGGGCTCTAAACAACCTTCCAAAATTGTGACACGTGTACTTACTCTACTCGCTGGGACCACCACCACCTCCAAAGCAGAAAGCTGATAGAAATTGTTGGGAAAACCTCAAATTAATCCCCTAACTATCAAGTTATTCTCAGTTTCGCTCTTAGAGTTATATTTTCTCAATTAGATCTTCCAATATTCACAAAGTAGTCGAGTTAATTGCAACAAACATAATTACAATTTTATTTTTATTTTTTTTCTAATATTTTATTTTTTATTTGTTTTTAATGTGATGAGAAAATGAAAATCTCAAATAAACTTATTTACTCATTTATTAATCAAGTAAATCTAAATAAGTCAAAACAAAAATTAAGCATGAATTTAATAAGATTTAAATTAGCTAAATTTAACCACATCAATTGTGTTTGGAATTGTGGTGTGATATAATGTATGCTTTTTTCTTGAAAATATATTAAATAATATATTTTTATTTTTAACATCAAAACAATAAAAAAGTACTAAAAATATATTAATTTAAAACTTAAAAAAAAACAAAATTCAAGAATTAATTTAGAGAAGTGTGGTGGAACCGCACTCTTGATATAGTTGGAGGGCTAATGTGAGGTTTGTCCAAACTTATTTATCTGTTAACATCACAAGACTTAAAAAAATCGAAACCATGCTTCACAAAAAGCACAACAAAACACACCGTCCTTGCTTCCTTTCTATCTAACCATATTACATTACAGTTACAGTTACAGACCCCTCCCTATCCTCTCTCTCTCTCTCTCTCTCTCTCTCTCCCCCCCTCTCCCTCTCCTCTAATCACCATAGACAGGCGGACTTCAGTTTCCTTTACGTTTCTTTATTTTTTCAAATTCCAAAATCCTTTGGAAGAAAACTCACTTCCAATTCAAATGCTTTAAGTAATTCATTTCCAATTCTGTTTTTTTTCCAACAATCTCTCTGTTTGGGGAGAGGCTTAACACAATGGGTATCTGCACCTCTAAACCCTCCCCAAACTCCACTCTCTCTTCTCCCATCGCTATCCAAGCTAAGGACAACTCTATTCCTACCAAGGACACACCTCGACCGGATCCCAGAACCCCAAATGTTAACGATCAGAACAACAGTACCGGCTTAGAATCCGTTAAAAAATCGCCCTTCAATTTTTTCAGCCCGAGTCCGGCTCACTACTTCTTTTCTAAGAAGTCTTCGCCAGCGAGATCTCCGGCGAGGAATGCGGCCAGTGCAAACTCGACGCCGAAGAGGCTTTTTAAAAGGCCGTTCCCGCCGCCGTCTCCGGCGAAGCATATACGGGCAGTGCTTGCCAGGCGGCATGGATCGGTGAAGCCGAACGAGGCGACGATACCGGAAGGAGGCGAGGCGGAGGCGGCAGGGTTAGTTAAGAGCTTTGGATTCTCTAAGCATTTTGGAAATAAATATGAGCTTGGAGATGAAGTAGGGCGAGGACATTTTGGGTATACTTGTCAAGCCAAGTTTAAAAAGGGTGAACTCAAAGGACAACAAGTCGCTGTTAAAGTAATCCCTAAAGCAAAGGTATTTTTATTATTTTAGTTAATTTGTTGGTGATTTTATGTAATTGAGTGATTTTATGTAATTGAGTGATTTTAGGGTTCTAGTTTAGTGTTTTTGGTGTGTTTGATCTGTGGGGATATGTGTGCTGTTACTTTCTTAATTTGTTTCTTTGATACATGTGGTGTTAGTTTTTTTTTTATTTAAAAAAGTTAATGATATATTTGAATTGTGCATTCGCGGTAGATCTTTAGCGCGTGCTGTAATCTTATTGTTGGTTTCTGATTTCTGTTTTTGTATTTAGCATTATGATGAAATGTAGTGTCTTGGGAAGCTAAATTGTTGGGGAGAAATTACTTTGATCAAGATAAACCTGTTGTTAAGTTTCAACTACATGGAGAATAGTCTGTCTCTGTGTTAATTTCTAGACCAGCTGGATCGGTCTTAGTTGGTTTATTTTATTTGCTGCTTGATGGTGTTAGATATTTGGCTCTTGCATTTCGCCAATTTGTTTCATTTGCTTATTTTGGTTTTTGTTTTTGTTGTTAGATGACTACAGCAATTGCCATTGAGGATGTGAGAAGGGAGGTTAACATACTGAGAGCATTGAACGGGCATAACAATTTAGTACAGTTTTATGATGCCTATGAAGATCATGATAATGTCTATATAGTAATGGAGTAAGTGCTGATTTTTCTGTGTTTTCTTTTTTCGTATGTTAGATCCTTATTATGGTTATGTTGTGAAATAGATTGTAATCTTTTGAGTTTCATTTTTGTTGATGGTATTCTGCATCTATTTTAATGGGTTGTTGTGATTATCATGCATTTTTCAGGTTATGTGAAGGAGGAGAACTCTTGGATAGAATTCTTGCAAGGTATAAAATAGTAGCTATACCAGTATTTAGTTCATTTTGATCTAATTGATGGACTAAAGAACTGGAATTTAATGGAGTTAGTTGGTCAGCTGCTCACAGCTAATCAAGTGATGCTCTTTTCTTGTAGAGGCGGAAAATATACAGAAGACGATGCAAAGGCTGTCATGATACAGATATTAAATGTTGTAGCATTTTGCCATCTTCAGGGTGTGGTGCACCGTGATCTTAAACCTGAGGTGAGATACAGTGTTACTAACATGCATAGCCAGTTGCATTCTGTCCTGCAGCTTTTGTTGAGAGTCATATTCTCAGAGTCTCATGCCTGGGCATTTTGAAAGATTATTCCTTTCCAATTCTTCAAATTGTTCATTCATTAGCTTTTAGTTAGGATCAATTGTGCTATTTGAGGCAGAGTATGAAACTGGAGCACCTGAATCTGCTTGCATAATAAAGACCAGTGCGACTTCTAAGGAGTCCTTGTTGTTTTCCCTTTTTGAGCTATGAGTGGAATATAAGTGTGTGCCCCTTGCGAGATATTTTTTTTGTAATTTTATAGGCATCAAAAAGTTCTTCCTGTTTGGTATCACGTGCATCAAGTTTTTTTTTACTTGAATGCAACTTGATGAAAATGATCAGGAAGAGGGAAGAACATGTGATTACTTGTACTCTCTTTTGCTAGGATTTTCGATTTTAGAGATTTTACTGGAATTAAAAGTGAAAAAACTGAGACAAAAAGAAGAAGAAGACAACAACGACCTAAGTTTGGCTGTCTTTTTTGCTAATTTATTGGTCATCAATTGTTGGTTGAAAACTGACTACTTATTTGCTTACTGCGTGCATAGTTGCATTTTGTTATTCATGCATTCTTATCTAAGTGTAGCTGATTGCTGGATCAGAATTTCTTGTTCACATCAAAGGATGAGGACTCCCAGTTGAAGGCCATAGATTTTGGTTTGTCAGATTTTGTAAAGCCAGGTTTGCACTTGCTCTTTATTCTGAGATGTAGTTGGCTGCTTTGTTTTCAATAGCTCCATGAATTCACTAGTGGTTTCTAAAATATATCTCTTTTTACAGATGAAAGGTTGAATGACATTGTTGGTAGTGCATACTATGTAGCACCTGAAGTTCTACATAGATCTTATGGTACAGAGGCTGATGTCTGGAGTATTGGTGTGATTGCATATATTTTGTTGTGTGGAAGCCGTCCATTTTGGGCCAGAACTGAATCTGGGATCTTTCGTGCTGTTCTAAAAGCCGATCCAAGTTTTGATGAGACCCCTTGGCCTTCACTTTCTCCAGAGGCAAAAGACTTTGTCAAGCGCCTATTGAATAAAGACCCGCGAAAAAGATTGACTGCTGCCCAGGCACTAAGTAAATGCCTTGACCACTGTTCAAACGCTACCTGCTGGCTTTCTTGAATCTGAATTGATATTTGCTATTATTTGTTGCAGGCCATCCTTGGATTAAAAGTTCTAATGAGGTTAAAGTGCCTCTGGATATACTCATACTCAAACTCATGAAGGCTTATATGCGCTCATCATCTCTTCGGAAAGCTGCTTTAAGGGTTTGTAATGCAATTTACCAATGAGATTGTTTTGTAATGTGATTTGATGCTGCCTACTTGAGTGTGAAGTGCAACTTTTCATTTAAAGCTCCTTTCAACTTGTGTCATTATTTTTCCTATGTTGCTTCCATGTGCTTATGTTGAGTGGTTGTGAAGGTGTCACTATGGGTTAATACAGACAATATCATCCTTACTGGATCATTCATGCATAGATGTTTAGATCATATTTTATTTTGAAAATGTATACATGGCTAGAGCCAGAAATGCTAGCCAGAACTTGTTTGGTACACCTCAATTTTGCTATTCTCTAGCTTTTAATGTTGATTGTAGTTTATGGATTACAAGTAACTGTATTTCCAAAGATATGCCCAGCTTAGCACTGGCTGATTAATGATTCTAATGGGCTCCAGAAATGCAGTTTATGGATTACAAGGTTGTCATTGAACAGCCATGTAATAATTCTTACAAGTGGTTATTATCAAGCAATTTGGGGCTATCATTAAGCAAATTACTTGGGAGTTTTTTGTGTAGCCTCGACCCTTGATGATTACGCTTTTACGATTTTGTACTGAACTTTTTGTTGGCATTTTGGCAGGCTCTATCTAAAACGTTGACTGTGGATGAGCTATTTTATCTGAAGGAGCAGTTTGTGCTCTTAGAACCAAACAAAAATGGCACTATAAGCTTAGAAAATATTAAAACGGTTGGTTGCTTTTTGATTGCTTTAATTTTTATTACTTGTTAGCTCATTTGTCGCTAGTTATGCTAATACTTTTTTTAATGGTCAGACCTTGATGAAAAATTCTACAGACGCCATGAAGGAGTCACGGATTCCTGATTTTCTAGCATCTGTAGGTGTTTCATTTGTGGTAGTTATTTAGATTGTCATTTGTGGTTTTGCAGTTTCTAATCTTCAATTCCAACTGGCGCTTGTTTTTGTTGGTTACAGCTTAATGCACTTCAATACAGAAGGATGGATTTTGAGGAATTTTCCGCAGCTGCATTAAGTGTCCATCAGCTAGAGGCCCTTGATAGATGGGAGCAACATGCCCGTTGTGCCTATGAACTGTTTGAGAAGGATGGGAACAGGGCCATTGTCATTGAGGAGCTGGCATCAGTATGTTTCTCTCTTATCTCCGACCCCACAAAGAATTCTTTGCACATAGGCTTCTTGTCAGTTATTTACTTTACCTGCACAAATTCTGCATCGTAGATGTGGTTTTAACTGTTCCAGTGGTCCATACATCTTAGAAACAACTTTTCAGTTCTTTAAATGAATTATTGGCAAACTGATTGTGGTTGACTTTTTGGTCTAATCATAATGCATGTTATGCCACTGTTTGTGTGTGTTAAACTTGTATTGCCGAAGCATTAAGGCATGAATATGGTAACTCAAACGGCAGAGACTAATCAATCTCATTTTTCAGGAACTCGGCCTTGGCCCTTCTGTTCCTGTCCATGCTGTTCTACATGATTGGATTCGGCACACTGATGGAAAGTTGAGTTTCCTTGGATTTGTCAAATTGTTGCATGGTGCATCTAGCAGGACTCTCGCGAAACCTCAATAGAAGTTTTGAAGCTGATTTTAGACGCTCCAAGATGTGGCTGCTGCCAATAAAAGAAAATGGGTGAGAGGCACCGAAATCCCAACCCCAGGTCTGATACACAGGTATATTTGCCTCCAATTTATGGGAGAAGAAAGAAGTTTAGACCAATTTAATTTTTGTGGCGCAACCTTGTATAATACTTTTACAATTGTGATGCTTGTGATACTTTAGGCAAACGTAGCATGGGCATTCACAGTTTCCACTGTAAAGCTGTAGTTAAGTAAGTGTTTAGTTGCAGGTGAGAGTATTTATTAAACTGGTTAGGAGAAATTGATTTTCTGACATGTTGGACTGGTCTTTGGGTCCATGATTGAAATGTATCATTTCTACGTTTATGCGTTCTAGTCAAAAGTTAATTCTGCAAAGCATTGCTTTGCCAACATCAATGTTTAATGGAAAGTTTCTGTTCTGTTCTGTTTTTTGGTTCTCTCTCCTGAGATAGAATGGTAAATGTGTTAAGAATCTGCTAATCACATTATAGTTCAACTAACACTAATCCATAAAAATTGTATTAAGAATCCATTGCGACTCCATTCTTCTCAAATGTCTACATGTCATTCCTTTCTTCTTCTCCTTGTTTTTTTGTTAGTAAGATTTGTTAATTCATGTCATGGGTGTAACATTCAGTATCATTAAACTTGCCCAGCAGGTTAACCCAATGATAATGATTTGTTTGTTAACTCGGGATCTCATTTGAGCCTAGTTTCATGTTAAACTTGGTAGAAGTTGACTGGTTGATTTCACAAGTTAATTCTTTATGACTTGATTGATTTAATTAAAATTTGTGAAACATATTATCTGACTCTTTTTTTTCTTCAAAAGGTATCATTTTAACTTACTTTTTAAATAAAAAATCTCGAATTGATGTTATTTTGGATCAATTTTCATAACCCCAGAAATATTATGAGTTTCATAACTCTTCTGCATATTTCCATTTGTCTTGTACAAATGTTTTCTTCGTTTTTAATCATTTTATTGTGACCCGTTTAATTACTCGTATGAATAATTAATTTCTTATCTCCCATTCCTTTATAAAAAAAAACCTTCCTGTATAAGAAAGTTTATAATGATTTTCGGTACGTAAAATTTTCATATATAATTCAAAGTACAGTTATCCATAGTACTTTGAATTAATAAAAAATAAACACAAAGAAAAAGGAAATTAATAAAAAATATTTTAAAAAAGAGTGAAAAATCCGATGTAAAACACAAGGCTTTGAATCAATCTATAAGCGATGATATCACAGTACTGTCGTAAATTTTTATTTATGTTTTTTTTTAAATGAAAATAAAAACAAGAAAAAGAAATCACCGATGATATCTTATAGGAGAAGGAAAAAAAATCAGCGTGCTCGCCTGCTCGGCCGGCCGTTCATTGGAGCAACGTGTTGTTTAATTATGTAACTGTCATTCTTTTCAAAAAAAGCTATAACTCCCACAATTCAAACGTATTGCAGCGAGGAATCTTTCTTAGACATGGCGCCTGGAAGCGACAGGAGCGCAAATGCCATGTGATTTGCCACTCTCCATCAGAAGACAGTAGCGACGATAATGAAGTTGAAGAAACTAGGCCTTATTTCCACAATAAATTAGCATCTATAAATATTTAGCTTCATTTTTAATTTATTTGTTTTTCTGTGTCTCTTATCAACAACAGTGGAGACGAAAGCAATCATAGCGATGAATAAGACTCGAGGAGTAGGAGGATGGCAGCAGCGATGGAGGTAGTGAAAACACAGGGACATGTATTCCTGTTCTTACTATTTTAAGAGGATAGAAATTCATTCTAAATGTTGGTGTATTTTATTATTTTCAGGTTTAGGGATGGAAAATGGAGAAGAAGTTTGTCCAAGTTCATCGTTTATTATAAATTGTAGAGGCATATATATTGTTTCTTTGATTGATCGATTGTGTTTGTGCTTGTAGCTGCCATGGAGGGTAATTTGAAGTCTTGATAATTGAATCAGGTGATGTTAATGCAGAAAGGTTATTCAAAGTACCCTTTTGTCTCAGTTCTGGTTGTGCTATATTATCTTCCTTTATGATCTTTAGGTTTGGATTGTGATTTTTCTATTGCTTTGTTGATCAGGTTTTGGTATTAATTAGATCTAAGAAAGGGACAAGGCACTGGAAGATTCTCGGGAGGAGAGCTGTAGCTGGAAGGCTAGTTAAGGAAAGCTATGGTTCTGCCAAACAGCAACATACATTTATAGTAGTAAGACTCTGTTTTCAGGTGAAAATCTTAAGTTGATTTGGGTTCTGAATGACCTCTACCTGGGTGCCCTAGGGTTCTATATCTCCAGTAATAATCAAATATTTTTTTAACTGAAGAGATTATCAAATATCGGTCTACCTTTATGGGCACATGATAGTATCCTTCTCGGCTATATTTATTGGTTTTCATTGTGAAGTTCAGCTTAGTTTATGGTGATTTACCTTTTTTGATTGGTTATTGTGTACTAGGTTGAAGTACTGTGGAGCAAGGGGGTTAAGAAATTGCCTCCGCTTCCTCCTCTGCCTGTGAAAGGCCGGAATCTCTCTAAAGGAGAACTATCAGACAAGTCGGGGGGCATATGATAAAACAAGAAGTTTCTCTAGTATTGACTTTCTAATGTGTTGTTTTCTTATCTATTTCTTGTCCACTTCATGCATAGTGTTGGAATGGTGTAGCAGAGAGACATAAAGTGCTTGCTGAAAAGCACAAACGAGGTGCAGCAACAAGACGTCCGAGAACAAAGAAGAAATCTAAGATGACATGGTCTAAAAATGGAGGTATGCGTAGGGTTTGTGTTTGGGGTTTTCTTTTTCTAAAGCATTAACCTACCGTGTCACATTTCATCCACGATGTTGACATATGCATAGTGTCTTAATCCTTCCCATCAACTGTGATGCCTGCACAATATCAGGGGCTTATTCAAAACAGTGGAACCAATTATGGCCATGCAAATCCTAGCTACAACTTCGAAGGGAGTAATTCGAGCCACATACCAGAAATGATTAACATTGACAGACCATTACACCGAATTCCTCAAAGAATGGAGACATAGGGACCGTCATCGTTGAGATGTCACATCTGGGATATGAAAGATGGGTTATTTCCTGTCATCCAAACGATGCTGATAAAGAGTAGCAAGATGCCTTGCAATCAATTGATGCGCTAATTTGGTTGTAAGTAATCCAGTTATTACTCCAGTTGGTGATTTTCTCTCTTGGTTGATCCACCTTAATCATTTATGAGATGCTTCAATCATATTCATCTGTCGAAGGCTCACCGGGTTAGGAGAAGGACATGATAGCAGTAGCCTCTCAAATTGGATTTTATTGATCATGTATCAATGATATATGCAATGATTGCGATGCGACATTGATGGTGAGAAGCAAACAGCCACAATTGTATTGATAGTTTGACCAATTCTCATGCAAAAACAAATAGCATAGTCCTTTCCCGCAAATTGCAAGACCTATCTACAAGATTGCTTCCATCTTGCGTTCATGTTCTCTCTGAATTCCAAGTCTGGAAATTGGTGCCAGCAATGCTTGTTAACCATGGCCCTTCTGCATAAACATTTTGTTCTCATGTTGGTAACATCATCTTGTTAAATGAACACATTTCCTTCCTATATGCTTTATTATTGAAAACATTAAACCGCATTTACAAGAATTACTAGATAATAAATTCCATTTCATCTTAATGGGACTGGGCATTCTAGAGCTTCCAAATCTTTTTGGTTGGACTTGGAAGTTGTGGACTAGTAAATGTTTGGTCAACCTGTTTAGCCCAAGAATTCGCCAAGGAAATTCTTACATTTTAAGCTTTATCGAATGTTTATTCATCTAGAGTCATGGTTATCCTCGCTGGCTGGAATTGATGCACTATAGTGTGCTTGATAGAGATTATTGAGAGAATTCAACCAGTTTATCTAGATCTTCATTCTTGGTTTTGCAATTGCTGTTGACGGACATTATGGTTGTGAACGTTTTATACAGGACAAGAAAAAGACTCGTTTAAGAATTAAACTAGGTCCGGGTAGCGATACGCTGCCGGTAGGATCCAAACCCATTTACCGCATAAAAAAA
>Ga0325402_1005888_pt1 | contig 11525 bp, 12 predicted proteins | sample PopdelMetagenome_22_FD_207212 | JGI IMG/M metagenome (GOLD analysis project Ga0325402, IMG submission 207212) | Populus deltoides microbial communities from Bellville, Georgia, United States - Xylem-PdKOR-R3 | ecosystem: Host-associated > Plants > Phyllosphere > Stem > Wood/Secondary xylem...
GATAATTTTCTGATTTTATTAAATTTCGTTTGATAGTTTTCTGTTTTCTTTTGCTTTAGCCTAGATAACGTCCAAACCCCCCCAAATTGCATATCATCTAGCATAAAAATCTGACTTGAACTTCCTCATGGGATCGACCCCTTGCTTGCTCTATACTATCTTGTGTGTTGTGTTTGAAGCTAGGGTAATTAATTTGTGCGACCGCGACATCGCAACATCGCACTCCCAACATTGTTTTCTCTCAAGAGCAAATCCAAAATCTGTTCACTCTTACCAATAACATTTCCAACTCAAACTTAAACTCTACTATTAATGTTGCATCTGCACCAGGTATGTCCTTTTCTTGTCACACCATTTCTTCATCACAAAATCAATTCATTTGGGTTCTTGATACAAGAGCAACAAATCATATAATATATAGCCCTTTTCTCTTTGATTCAATTGTTTTGCCTAGAACTCCTTCCAAGGTTAATTTATCAAATGGTCAAACGGTTCCAATTGTTTTTATTGGAACTGTTAAATTTTCTCCTGATATCGTTTTACACAATGCTTTTTATGTTCCATCCTTCAATGTCAATCTTGTTTCTATCTCAAGATTAACTGCTGATAATTTTGTTGGATTATTCTTTCTTCAAACAAAATGTATCTTGCAGGATCTAAGCAAATGAAGGATGATTGGACTTGCTGAAGTTCAATCTGGCCTATACCATCTTCACAGACCTTTTGCTCAATCTGATACTGCAATCCCTCCCAGCTCTATTAGCTTGCCTTCTAGTTCTTTAGTCAAATCATGTATCGTTGCCTCTGATGTTTGGCATTTTCATTTAAGCCATATTCCAACATAAAAAATTAATCTTTTAAGTAGTTATGATTCTTCTGTAACGGCTACTAACAACTATATCTGTGAGATTTGTTCTTTAGCCAAGGAAAAAAGGCTACATTTTCCTCTGTCAACCAATAAATCAAATCAACCCTTTCAATTGGTTCACATTGATATTTGGGGACCCTTTTCTGTTCCTTCTTACTCTGGTTATAGATTCTTCCTTACCATTGTTGATGATTACACTAGATTCACCTGGTTGTTTTTAATGAAATCCAAATAAAAAACTAGAGCCATTCTTACCAACTTTTTAGCTTATGTTAATACTCATTTCAACATTGATATTCTAACTCTCAGATCAAATAATGGACAAGAGTTTAACACGCCTGTTTTTTTTTTATCAGAAGTATGGCATCATTTATCAATTATCTTATGTCGAAACATCTGAACAAAATGGAAGGGTTGAGATAAAACATCAACACCTATTAAATGTAGCCAGATCTCTCATGTTTCAGTCGAAACTTCCTTTACCCTACTGGACGGATTTCATTCTCACAACCACTCATCTGATAAATCGCACTCCATCGTCCATTCTCAACAATCAAACACCATATCACCTTTTATTTTAGAAGCCACCAACCTACGACTATTTCAAAGTTTTTGGTTGTTTATGCTTTGCTAGCACAATCACAAGCAACCGAGGAAAATTTTAGCCACGAGCCACGAAATGCATTTTTCTTGGTTATCATCGACACATCTAAGGGTACAAAATCCTTGACTTATCAACTCTCAAAACCTTTGTCTCTCGAAATGTAGTTTTTTATGAATCTACTTTCCCACTATTCCAGACACAGTTCACACACCTTTTGTGTTTCCAGATTTTCCTCAAACCTATGATTCCATCTCTTGTATCCCAGTAAAATCTATTTCTCAAAACTCTATTCCTCCTATAAATTTACCTTTAGCAAATTCTGCTCCTGCACATTCTTCTTCTAACAATAATGATGCTCATAACCTCAGAAGGTTTGAAAGAACTAAACATTTACCTAATTACTTAGAGCAATATTATTGTGGTACTATAACCCAGATTCCTTCAGCAAATCCGACATCTTCTAGCTGCTTTTCCTCTGGTACGCCCTACTCTATATTATCTTTCTTGTTTGATTCCAGATTGTCTCTTAAACATAAAGCTTTCACTTATGCTATTTCATCTATTTTTGAACCAAAGACTTACAAACAAGCCATCTCAATTCCTCATTGGCAGAATGCCATGACTAATGAAATTAAAGCTCTTGAAAAAAACCAAACTTGGGATCTGGTAATTTTGCATCAGAACAAATCTGCTATTGGCTGTAAGTGGCTATACAAAGTGAAATTTTAGGTTGATGACAGTGTTGAGAGGTACAAAGCCAGATTAGTGGCTAAGGGCTATACTCAACAAGAGGGAATTGATTTTTTTTATACCTATTCTCCTGTTGCTAAAATAACAACAATTAGAGTTCTTCTTACTATTGCTATTGTTAAACAATGGCATTTACATCAACTTGACGTTGATAATGCCTTCTTGTATGGAGACTTGAATGAGGAGGTATATATGCAATTGCCACCATGTTTTTCCAATCCAAATGACTCTTGAGTTTGTAAACTCAAAAGAAGCTTATATGGTCTAAAACAAGCCTCCAGACAATGGTTCTCTAAGTTGTCTTCCTCTTTACTTCACTTTGGTTTCAGACAGGCCAAGTCAGATTCCAGCCTTTTCATCAGACGAACTTCAACCAGCTTTATGGCATTGTTAATATATGTTGATGATGTGATCATCACTTCCAATGCTCTTGCAGAAATAACTGTTGTGAAACAGTTTCTTCGTGCATCCATTCTTGTAAAAGATTTGGGAGAGCTGAAATACTTTCTAGGCATTGAAGTAGCTAGATCTGCTAAAGGAATTGTTCTTTGCCAAAGAAAGTATGCTTTAGATGTGCTGACAGACAATGGTTTTTCTGGTGCTAAACCCATTAATTTTCCTATGGATTCAACCTTAAAACTCACTGCTGATGATCCTAGTCTTTTATTATCTGACCTTGCATCCTATCGAAGACTTGTTGGCAGACTTCTTTATCTCACAATCACACGACCAGATTTATCATATGCAGTCTAAGCTCTCAGCCAATTTATGTCCAATCCTCGTGCAATGCACTTGCAAGCGGTAGAAAGAGTTCTTTGATATCTTAAAGCAACCCCATGCCAAGGATTATTTCTCAAGGCTGATTCTAATTTGCATTTAAAGGCATATTTTGATAGTGATTGGGGGTGGTTGCCTTGACATTAGAAGGAGTGTCACTGGTTTTTCAGTTTTTCTTGGGGGTTCGCTAATTTCCTGGAAATCAAAGAAGCAACCTACTATTAGTAGGTCTTCAGCAGAAGCTAAGTATAGAGCTTTAACAACTACCACGTGTGAGCTTCAATGGTTAGTTTATTTATTGGCTGATTTCCAAGTACCACACTCTCAGGCTGCATTGTTATATACTGATAGCAAACCTGCTTCAAAATTTGCCTCCAATCCAGTACACCATGAAAGAACTAAATATATACAACTAGATTGTTATCTCGTTAGGGAGAAATTGCAGGAAGGTTTGATTAAAATCATCCACATTCCTTCCTGATTTCAATTGGCTGATATTCTCACCAAACCTCTTGGTTGTCTCAACTTTCATTATCTTTTCAGCAAGATGGGAATGATAAATATTCATTCTCATCTTGAGGGGGGATGTTGGAATATACAGAATGCTATTGATGCAATGGAGTTAAAATCCGCAAACGATGGAGTTAAAGTCTGCAGCCATGGTTAGCAGTTAAGTTAGTTATGATAATTGCAGTTAAAGTTAGTTAAAGCATATAAGTTAGTTATAACTGTCGCAGTTAGTTATAGCAGTTATAGTTAGTTGTAGCAGTTACAGTTAGTTATAACAGTTATAGTGATTAGGCTGTAGATTTGACTAAGTCCTCTATTCCTGCTTCCAATAATGATTCTCCTTTCATAATTGTCTACTCTTCATCATTTTATCCTTTAGTAGGAAAATATTTGCTTCTTTGATTTACCAATCATAATTGGTAAACAAAAGTGTTTTTTTTGCCATTTAATAAGTTCACCCTTAAAATACACTACACATTAATTATAGTTTCCAATCTTGTGTTTTAATTGGAAGATATAGTTGTTTTATTGAGATTAATCTACTGACATAAAAAGTCTTTGTATTGCTATAAAATCTCTAGCTGATACAAATAAAGTCAGTTCCGAATTTGGTCTTAAAATGATTGCTGACCAGTTTTGCGATATGGGGCATATCTCTTAAACAATACATTAGAGTAAGTTGAAATTTTACAGGGAGATACTATACACATGGAACTATATTTTGGTACATTTTTAGGTCAAATAAAGTTCAAGAACATATTATTGCAAAGGATCGAAGTTACTAGATAAATCTTGTCAAATCTATCAGACTAGGCCTTTATGTATTGTTTAGGGTATATCCAGAAGCTACAAGTGACATTTTTCTGTGGTTCAAATTGGTATGGAAACTAGACATCTCAAGATTTTCAATCATACATTGTAGGCCCAGTAATTCATCCAAATGAGAGAAAACAACATGTTTAAAGTCAAGACTGAAATTTTGCTAAGAATATATGAAAAATAGAGATTCGGGCTACATGAAGGAATTTTAGCATGAAGAATTTTTTCTTATTATCCTATTTTATTATTTACTTGATGTTAAATATTTTTTTTAATTTGTGTTTGTTTTGGCCCATAAAACATTGTTTAGATATTTATTTCATTATTGTACTTATGTTAGTTGATTACTAGTTTATGTCTATTAGCTTGCAACCTAAAAGGGATCCATTAGAGTTAGTTAGAGGAGATTATATTAAGTTTTTTTAGCTGTGAATTTCAACAGCAAGTTGGAGAATAAACATGATTTTTCTTTTTGCTTGTTTGTGGAAAAAACAGCATTTCTTTGCAAGGACAAAGATGATAGACTGTCTTATCAAAGATTAACTGACTTTGTGGTTTCATTCATATACTTAGGGTTCTTAGATATATGGTTATCTTTAGGTCCAAGTCTTTTTTCAATACCTTTAGTTTTTAGGTATATGGTTACCTTTGGGTCATGGTTCTATCAAACTTCATTTTCGACTATCTAAGTTTTTATCGACTTCGTTGGGAGTTGCTTGACCATATAATTAAGAGGTTTGCATCATTTGGTTCAATCAGGTTATATCTTTATTTTCTTCTTGTTAATTTTGACTTCCTTAACTTGTCTTTGATTTGATTTTTTATTATTTCATGTCTAGAGCTTAGTAGTTTGCATCTAGGGTTCCTTAAAGAAAGGTTTTATTTTATTTTGTTGTTGTCTTAGAATATATCAATAATATAAAGAATACAAAACAAAAAAAAAGGTTTAAAAGTCACTTTTATCGAATCTGCCACAAAACACAAATAAGGGATAATTTGGAACAAATCAATTCATAAGATTCTCAAAGTTATACTGGTTCTAGGAGATCTAATCAAACCCCTTATAAAATTTGAGCTTATTCAGAAATCATTTGCTATAGTAACCAAAATCAGGATTAAAACTTGTCGTAATAGGTCAGATTTGTATCAGAAGGGAATCTCTAGTCAAATAAATTTAGAAAGTTATGAAATCTTATATACTGGGTTTCAAGGCTCTCGCATCTCATATAAAATTTGAAGTCTTTTAGAGTTCTTTTTCTATAGGAACTAAATTCGGGATTGGAATTTATCATAATGAGTCTAATTCATGTCAGTAATTCAAGCTTGTTTTGCTGCTGTTATTTTTCAGTTATGATAGTATAATAACATCGTAATTGGTAGTTTTCATCTAAATTTATTTAAATAACTTTTGCATCTTTTTTCTTTCATGTCTTAAAAAACATTCATTTTCGTACAAATTCACTTGTTGATCATTAAATTGTAATCATAGTTTCCTCTTTGCTTCTTTTAATATTTTTCTTGCTTTTTGAGTCATATATATATATATTTGGATACACTTCTACAACTGTTATATTTGCTGTTGATTCCAATTTTGCAAGAGTTGAAGAAATGTGAGATGAGAGGAAACAGGTGTAGCGAGCATATTTGAGTATAAAGCCTATATTTGAGTGGAACACGAGAGGAGTGTAAACATATGAGGGAGTGGGTGAGGAATATATATTTCTTGTCAACTAACCAATTTTTAGATTCAAAGATGTCGAAGGCAAGCAACAACATGGCATCATAAGGAGAAAATAATGAAATTGTAACTCATTTAAATATTATGAATCAGTGGATGGATCGAATTACCATTGAATTTGGAGATAGGTTGGAGAGACAATAAGTTAATGATCATGGTAGGGTTTAAATTAGGCCTGAGCAAAGAGAATTTAAAGTTAGGAGAATTGTTAGGCGTATTAACACTAATATGGATGAGTTTATGACTGATAATACAGATATGAGTGATGTTGGTTTTGAAGATGTGTTAATGGGACATGGGGAACATCTTGGATAACAACATAATTGTCAGTTTGTAGGGGAAAAATATGGTGATAAATTTGGTCGAAGGGTAATTATAGATACCGGGACCATAATGTTGAGTTATGTGGAGATTTGGGTACAATTAAGCTAAAAATACCAGCTTTTCAGGGGTAAAATGATCCTAAAGTCTATTTAGAATAAGAGAAAAAGATGGAGTGGATTCTTGATTGTCACAATTATATAGAACTCAAGAAAGTCAAGCTTGCTGTGATTGCTTTTACTAATTATACCATTATGTGGTGAAATCATTTAGTGACAAATCTCATCCCAAATTGATATTTGGGATGAGATGAAATCCCTTATGAGGAGCAGATTTATGCCTAGCCACTTTTATAGAGAATTGTATCAAAGGTTGCAGAATTTGAGTCAAGGTACAAAAAGTGTTGATGATTATTTCAAGAAGATGAAACTTGTCATGATTCAATCTAATATTAAAGAGGATATGGAGGCTACTATGGCTAGATTCATTAATGGCCTTAATCATGTTATATCACATATTATGGAGTTGCATCATTATGTAGAATTGGAGGAGATGGTGCATATAGACGTGAAGGTGGAGAATCATCTTAAAAAAAAAGGTACCATTTAGCAAAGCCAACTATTAAGCCCTCTGAAAACTTGGAGACCTACTTGGAAGGCTAACACTGGGGGGTGGTCCATCACAATAAAATAAGAAGGGCAAGGTCAAATACCCTAGAGAGAAGAAACACACTTCAATCATTGTTAAAGGTAACGATGTTACTCTTACTTCTCGTAACCATGTCATTAAATGCATTCATTGTCTCGGTTTTGGTCATGTTGCTTCATAATGTCAAAAATAAAAGTCATGATTATGAAAGCTAATAATAAGGTTGAGACCAATAGGAAGGATAAAGAGGAGAAGATGCCACCATTGAAGAATGTTAATGATGTTTATGTTGAGTATCTAGTTGAGAGAGAGACACTTGTGGTGAGGAGAGCACTCAATATGCATGTCAAGGTGGATGATTTAGAAGGTTAAAGGAAGAACATATTCCACACGAGATACCAAGTTCACTATAAGATATGTAACGTAATTATAGATAGTGGTGGTTAACTTAATTATCGATAAATATTGTGATGAGGTGTTATGTGATATTGTATCAGTGTAAGCTAGTCACTTGTTACTTGATAGACCATGCTAGTATGATATGAGAGTTATGCATAGTAAAATGACATATAGGTATTCCTTTGAGATGAATGGAAGACCTATAACTTTTGTATCATTGATACCTAAGCAAATATAAGAGGAGCAACTGAAATTGAAGAATGAGAAGATGGTTGAAAAAAAGAGTTTGTATATTAGGGGACCTTTTTTGCTAACAAAGTTCTTCTTGGTTTTGATAGTGATGTTATGGCTTGGTACGAATTTGTTGACCTTAAAAGATATTTTCCATGATACAGATTCGAGGTCAAATCTTTTTAAAAAATGAGAGGATCATACAAACCAAGTCAGGTTTGATTTTGGCCTTAAAATATTTGTTGGCCAGTTTTGTGAGATCAAGCATATCTCTCAAAAAATACATCGAAACAAGCTGAAATTTTATAGGGAGATACTAGACATATGGAACTATATTTGGTAAAGGTTCAAGTCAAATGGATTTTGGGAACATATTGTTGCAGAGGATCGATGTTACTAGACAAATCTTGTTAAACTTGTCAAACTAGACTTTTATATACTATTTGGGACATAACTAGAGCTATAGGTGACATATGTTTGAGATTTAAGTTGATATAGAAAGTAGACATCTCAAGATTTCCAACCACATATGGTAGGCCTGATAATTCATCCAGACAAGATAGAATGACATGTTTAAAGTCCGAATTGAAAATCTGCCTAGAAATGTGCAAAAATTGGAGATTCAGGCTACATGGAGAAATAAGGAAGTGTTTGTTTTTGTAGTTAAACTTGTTTTTTAAATTGTTTTTCGCTTGAATAAATATTAAATTAATAGTTTTATGTGTTTTTCGATAGTTTTGATATGTTGACGTTAAAAATTAAAAAATATCTAAAAAAATTATTTTAATGTATTTTTAATTAAAAAATATTTTTAAAAATTACCATATACTGCATTACTAAATCCATTAATTACATAATTGAAATAATAAAAAGTCACAACTTTTTTATTTTCTTATACATTGATTATGATAAGAGAAATGGTACAATATCTAAAGTTCCTTTTCTTTCCTTACTGAGAGTAGTGCTTTTCATCTTGATTAATACAATACTGAATGCAGTTTCGTTCTTTCATTTCCATTCCAAAATTTGTTATCCCATTCCATTTTATGTAATAATTAATATGACCTTATTAAATATGTAACCCATTTTTTGGTCCCCGCACAAAAAAGAAGAATATACAAAAAATTATATTCGGAAGAAAAACCAAAAAATAATAAGCAGTGAAAAGAGGATGCCAAAGTGCTCAAAAAATAACTAAAAATTGGTTGAGGAGTTTTAAAAATACAAGAATTGGAATTTGACCGTATATCGTTGAATGATGAGAGTCCGACTGACAAAGAAAATTCAATTTGAGGAAGAAATGTCCAAAATCAAATATTTATATACTCAATTAAATTTTATTAGAGGTTTAATTGAATTTATAGAGGGTTTGATTACAAGAAAAATTGATTTTTAAGTAAATTTGGGCTTTAATTTGAAGAAATTAAAGTTCTAGGGTTAGATTAGAATTTTTTTAGAGTTGATTTGGTCAAATCAGGTGCTTAATTGCATAAATATTGAAGTTTGATATTCAATTAGGGACTTAATTGAATACATCCATAACCAAGGACCAAACTAGAAAATGTGCTTACATCTGGGGTTTGAATTGAAGTTCATTAGGGGTGAAATTATATAAATTTTAAAGTTTGAGGCCAATCAGGAGTGTAATTAGAGATAAATCACAAATTAAAGGACTAAAACATAATTGGCAGAAAAATTACTATTCATCTTCTTCTTCAGCGAGACTAATTGGGTGGCTACCTTTCCAAGACATTTGACGCCTCGTTTCTTCCTCAAATTAAATGAAACTTGCATAAAAACGATCCCCTGACACCTGACTACACGCTAGTATAAACTGTTTGGGCTAATCGAGGCTGTAGAGGTGGTGGCACCGCCCCAAAGTGGCTAACCGGACCAATCATTTTTCTTTCACAAAACTGACAGTTCATCATTGCTACTTTGAACCAATGGTTGGGATGCTTTCGGGTCGAACCAAGGGCTGATATTTTGCACCAAAAGAGACAAAGTGTCCCTTTTCCACCGCCTATAAATGGATTTGACTTTCATGCTCCAGAGGAGGAGAAAAGTTGGTCCAAAGTCAGCCAAAAAAACAGCCATTTCCGATTCCAGCCAACATTTTCCTCCCTTCCTTCTCTCCCCACCGTGTCTTCAGCCCCGACAGACACCTTTCTCCTACACCAATAGATGGCGGCGCAACCTCCCTAAGAACCTGAATCCTCACCGGTGGCAAAACGACCACTGCGACCGCCGGTCCTCACCCCTTGTAGATTTTCTTCTCCTTCTTTCTTCCTGTTGCAGCCACCGTCAGCCGCCATCGCTACCACTGCTTGCACCACGCTGTCATTCACGTCAGCCAGACCACCGCCACGCTAGGTGTGCCCTCTCTCTCCTTCCCCTTCTTCTTCCTCTTCTTCGCTGTCTCTATTCACTGAGTGAACAGTATACGTGAATTATGTTTCACGTCCTACTATTCACACATGAACAGTGGGCGTGAATTATAATTCACGTATGAACAGTAGGACATGGATTATAATTCACGTTCACTGTTCACGCAGTGAACTTTGGGTTGGGCTGTTTCTGGCCCAGCCCAAATTTCTAGGTCGGGTCAGGCTTGGCCCCAAAAACAAATTTAAAAAAATTAAAAAATTCCAAAAATCTTTCTAAAAAATTTTGTGATTTTCTCGTGTATTTTTCTATATATTTTGTGTAAGGTTGGTTTGTAGTTTTATACCGTAAAGATACAAATCCGATATTAAAATACCCGATTTTCATCAAAACATTGCAAAAAAATTATAAAAAAATATTTTGTTTTCATGCATACAGCCAAATCTCTTAAAGATTAAAAAAAAATCATATCATTTTTTTATACAGAAAACACAAAAATTCAAAAATATGTTTTAGCATGCATTTTGGCTTTAATAACAAGTTTATTAGAGTCATGAGAACTAGGTCAATATTTCAAAAATTTCAAAAAATTATTTTGTTTTTTTAGTATCTGAGATTACGAATTTATGCGTAAAACGTATTCATGATATTAAAAAGTTAGTTTCTTTTATATAGACATTATAATGGATAGACTTTTACCCGATAAGATAAAGATTTTCGTACGGAGAAGGACTTTTCTTTAATCTTAGATAGACCAACAATTAGAAAACACGACAAGACCTTAGTTTTTTATCAGACAATTAAACAATGCAGCTTACCTTAGGTAGAGCGTATTTGGAGTGCTAATACCTTTCTTTTATGCAACTAGTCTTCGTACTCGATCTCTAAGACCAGTTAGGGTTCCTGGTGACCAAAATTCTAGGTGGCGACTTTCATTTTTGTTTTTCACAAATAAAAGACAAGAATTCATTACCTCTCCATATTTGCCAGATACATTTGATGGAGTGGAATATTGTCGCGACGCCGCACACGTGCGACATTGAATATATTTATTTTATGTTTTTTTTTTCAAAATAGCAATAAGAAGAAAGTAGCGTACGGTTAAAAAAAGAGAAAGAAAACCCTATTTATTAAGAGTTTTATTTTATCCTCAATTGATCAAGTTTTGTATTTTACAATATATATTTCTTAAATAATATATTTAGAAGATATAAAATTAGAGGATTGGTTACTATATATAATCATTATAATTTTTAATCTCTAATATATATAATCATTACATTATATTGAGAGACTTATTCATGAAATTTGTAATATATACCAACTCAATTTAAGTTTGCAAGGAAAAAAAACATATATATTACATGAATTTTTGAAAAATAAAGTCATAAATATTTATATATAATATACATTCTCTTGTATATATATTATTATTTTTGTAACAAAAAGAGGTAAAGAAAGACTATTTCAAAACT
>Ga0325402_1005892_pt1 | contig 11523 bp, 6 predicted proteins | sample PopdelMetagenome_22_FD_207212 | JGI IMG/M metagenome (GOLD analysis project Ga0325402, IMG submission 207212) | Populus deltoides microbial communities from Bellville, Georgia, United States - Xylem-PdKOR-R3 | ecosystem: Host-associated > Plants > Phyllosphere > Stem > Wood/Secondary xylem...
GTCAAAAGTCAAATTCAATATCAATTTCTCCTGGTCCTCATGGATGCTCATGGACGTCTTTTGTGTGATTGGGGTCAAAAAGGTGGAGGGATCGTATCTTTTTGTTGTTGATGTATATCTATAGCTGGTTAGTGAAAAGGAGTGACCATCTTTGGAATGCGAATCTACCTGGCTGCCTCCTCTGTGTTTGCCCAATCACATACAGAAACGTGGGGACAACCAAGCCCAGTTTCTTGGTAACCTCAGCTGATTTAAACGAAATAATATAGCTCCAAAAGGTTCTTGATTAAATAACATAATATATACTTATTTGTATTTTTAAAATGTTATATATAAAAAAATTGCGGTTATAATACTTCACGTTAAGTAAATATTGTGTTTTGAAAACGCGACGATAGCAACTACAACATTTAATTGCTTTATTGAAAAAAATTACTTACCTTGTTTGTCTTGGTATATTTCCAACAAGTGAAGCAATTGGCTAATGTTGTTAGAAAAATAAAATGATTTATCATAACATTATGATTTAAGAATATCACGGTTTTGAAATGCACTATTGTAAGTTATTGCGATTCAAAACCACAACATCCTTAAACATCGCAATTGAAAATCATGTCATGTATAAACACAACATTAAATAATGCTATTATGTCAATATTTTTAATTTATTATGCTATTTTTAAAAAAAAAATTCAATACATATACATACTAACCCCAAACCTTATAAAGAATTTTAGCATTGGGTTACACTTTTCTATGTCATTGTTGGATTGCAAGTTATATAACAAAAATAATTAGAGTAGATGAGTGTTTGTTATAACTCAATTTTATAAATATTTAACATTGGTAATTTTTTTTTGTAATTTCCTATTTATTTTTTTTGTAATTGTATACATTAAGATTAACTTCATATTATATTATACTAAATTATCATATATTCTCATTAAATCCCCGAGGCACTTGTCATTCATTAAACATTTCAATGCTCTCAAACCCTTATATATTAAAAAAGGTCATATACCGATCAAACCTATAACTATATCCATTTTCGCTAATCTTTAAATGAATAATTTAATTGATTATATTCTAGATTTATTCTTTAAAAATTATCAGTTCGAGTCTCATAAACTTCAGGACCACTGGAGACTTACATGGTCGTTAACTTCATGGCCCGTGAGATTAGTCGAGGTGAGCGCAAACTAACCCGAACACCTATATTAATAAAAAAATAATATATATATTTTTATCTATTCATTTTTTTTTATGTTTCTTTTCTTCCTGTGTCTATTATTTTTTGGTTGAATAATTATCGATGGTTACGGCTAGAAAACTATAAAATTCTTCAACTTGCTCTCCAATTTCTATATTATTATTTCCCAAATTTAAAAACACCAAGCTTGATTAAAAAATAAATAAATTAAGCACTGGACTGGACTTGAATAACCTATTCACAAAGGCATGCTTGAACTTGTCAAGTACTTTTATGATGCTTGTGGTGGGGATGCTGCCAAGATGAGCATCTCATTCGAATTAATTAACGATAAAGTCAATACCAAATGTCTCATTCATCTTAAGAGAGTGTATTAATTGGAATAAAAAGTTTGAATTGATTTTTGAAATGGTAAAGCAAAACCCAATAATGTTCTTGGTGATTCCCATTTATGACAATGAGATTATACTTTGACTCTCTCTCTTTGTTAGGAATTAGTCAATAATCATAGAGTTAATTTCGGTGCAAGTCGACCCCAACAAAGCAACATCAACATCAACATCAACTTCATCCGTATTTACCTCTCGTGATTTGTTTGAGATTGTGGTGTAATTTATATTTTATAATATTTTAAATATTTTTTGTTTAATATTAAACTTTTTATGTTTTTAAATCATTTTAATGTACTAATATTAAAAATAATTTTTAAAAAGTAAAAAAATATATATTTTTAATAGGTTTCCGAGAAAAAAATACTTTAAAAATCAACTGTAGTAACACTTCCAAACACCCCCTCATAATTAGTTATGTTTCAATACAACTTTGTATCTTTTTTTTTTCTTTGCTCACCTATTTATTTCATGACTAAATTGAGATGAACAAATTAACCTATTAAATCTAGATATTTGAATCCTATCAAAGTAAACAAACATTAAAATATATTTGTAATAGATTCTATTCAAAGAGAATTAATAAAACATTTTCTCGTTCAAAGTTTCTATACATGTGCCCCCTTTCAACCTATTTTTTTTAGATAAAAACTCTGGTATTTTTTGTTTTTGTTTCGACTTGATTTTTTTTTCTTTGTCTTTCATTGAAATAAAAAGAGTGGTCATATTCCACACACACACACACACACACACACACACACAAAGTCCTTCATAATTTACACTTGTAGTTTATAGATTAAGCAGCTTGCATCTCCATCCATTTGCTTCATTGGATCAGCCAACTTCTGATCTCATCACAGTCAAAAGTTGAGAAATTCATGTAAGATTCGAATATATATATATATATATTGTCATCGACTTTGAAAAGGGTAACTCATGATGCCCATGCTATCTAGTGGAATTGCCACATTGTCTTGCTTTTCTCAATACAATGGCATGTGAGCCAGCTGCCTAAAAGGCTCTTTAACCAACACAATTTACATAATCACTTATTATTGCTTAAACCCTTTGAATATTTCTTAGCTACAAATAAAAATAACACATGGAAATGATTCTAATATTAGTTTTTAAAGTATTATCAAACACTTAAAAACCAATGTTATAATCATAATTAAATTAGTGATTCCCAGACATATGTTGTTTAGCTTAAATTATTTTTCTTTTGAGTTCATAATCATATTTTTTAATTTATAAATCAACTTTCAGCTATTTTTAGTGGAAAAAAATTCTTTAATTAGACAAAACATGGTAATGATTATTAAAAAAACAAAAATATTGTCTGGTTATGGAACATCATGAGTAAGAAATAGAGTTGATATGATATAAAATTATCCAATACAAATGGAGAACAACTAAAAACTGCTTGGATGATGTTACTATGGACGACTGTTGGAGGGAGAATCATGGAGAAAAACAAAAGAGAGAAAGGGCAACAAAAAAGCAATAGCTAGTTAGCACAATTTTTATTTTTAATTGGATGAGGCATAGACGTGATAGATATTCTTCTATCGTGATTTAGGGCTAACCCTAACTTTTATGATGATCAATAATTAAGGTTGAAAAATGGTGGCATTAGGTGGAGATTCCTCTAACTGGATTGCTAGCTATCATATTCATCCATGATTGAAATTTGAAATTTTCTTTCTTTTTGGGAGACACAGACACCATATATTTACAGCTCTTTTCAAGATGATTGCTTGTGGGATGGGCCTGCTGTGGGTCCTCCTCTTCTCTATTGGATAATTCAGGCTTTCTTCCTTGCTGTGGAGAATCCACAACAGGTCCAGCCTGCCTAACATTTCACCTGCTACAAGGGAAGCAAGGCTTCATTCAATTCATGATGCATGAGCTTAATACATAGTGAAAACAACATTGTTCATTGAAGAATTTAAACATAAGTTTTCTTTTACCCTTCTACACAGAAACATGTTTGGTTGAAGAGATAGCAATGAAGATATAAAATAAATATATATATTTGGGAGAGTTTTGAATTGGATTTCCTGTTTTCTGTCTCAAGACAGGAATCAAACACTAATAGACATGCCACATTATCTAAATTAAGCGTAACAGCAGCATCCATGTTCAGTCTCTTCTCTAAAAGATTTAGCATTCTTTGTAGTTCTTAAGAAGTGAAACAGCCTTCCTTGGTCTGTCCAAAGTATGGAACCATTGGAAGGTGAATCCAAATCTGAGAGAACCTTATTGATATGCCTCCAGCAGACCATAACCATAGATTACTGGAAGAACATCATGTACAAGTGAATGGTTATAAAGGACTAGAGATAGGGCAGTACCTTGAATTGGAGTTAGGCATGTACAGGTACAGATGAGCTCATGGATACGCAGCCTGTCAAGCGTTCCAGAATGGCGTTCCGGCTGACGAGCCCCGAGTGTGAAGCAAGAGGAAGGCCTTCTTTGACGCACTCGTCGTACTTCTCCAAAGCAGAAACAATGTGACTAAAATCTGGTCGCTTGGATGGGTTGGCTGCCCAACAGCGCTTTATCAAATGTGCAAGTGCTGGCTGACAACTTGCTGGCAGTGGAGGCCGCTCATTCTGCCATGGAAACAAAAACAATTTATATAGAATTGGTCTGTTGCCCCAAGTTCTGAGGCCACAGGTTGCATTTCAGAGTTCAAAAAATAGTTAGCAACAAAAGGATCATTTTCAATGGAAACAAAATGGGTCAGATATGTTTATCCCGCAGAGAGTTTTCCTTTTATTGTGAGATCAGTCATATGCATTCTAAGCTCCATCACATATCTTCTGCTACCGCAGCTTTCCCCCATAATTTGAGCATAGGAGACTTACAAATGGTAGACCAGAGGAAGATTGCTCCCATAAAACTGACAGAAAATTACTCCAGACCATAGTTAAGACACCCAGCCTGCAGTTTGACCCTGCTTAAGGCTCAGCCACGAGTTGGCCAGGTTAACCTAGTTTTATTTATATAAAAAAAAACTGAAACAGGCATCAAACTGCAGGATTTTTGAATCCAGGGTTTTCCACTAACTCTGCCTAGTCTAAGCCCTGGGTCGGCAGGTCAACCACCGGGCTGGGCCAAGTTTAAGAACCATGCTTATGACAGAACTTGAAAAAATAAGTATGGCATGCTTCCAGTTATTCACAGAGCCTCATATTGCTCAATTTCATCTAAAATTATGCTCCGGCTAATATGCCTAGCAGAGCCCTTTCATATTTCAAATGACCATAGTGGAAGCTCTCAGGTTCCATCCTTATAGTCCCTAAAATAAGTAACCATTTTCAGTTTTTATAAGCATTTCTACATGGCTCAATTGATGTCTACAAATCTTATTTTTGTACACACGGATCAAATGTTCTTTCAGAGAACTAGACCAGCAGCAAGAGTTTTGATGAGCAATCTCTGAGTCTTACCCTGAAAATACAGCATGATCAACCTAACCAAAACTGGTAATTGTCTGCCTTTTAGAATCTCCATTGAAACAAATTTAACACAACAGTAACACAGTTAAAGTTTACAGCCTCATAACAGATGGAAAACATTAAGTTTTGGAAACAGTAGTGGCAACAAGCAGCAGAACCCCGAATCATTTTATTAAGGCTCAAGTGGTCATAAAGCAATGTAAATTTACAGTATCATGGGGATAACAGAATTAGTCTACTCACTCCCTGAGGAAAAATTCAGGCAGATAAAGAAAGGAGATGCTCCTTCTGCTCATATGCCCTAAGGATGGAGAGGAATAAAGCTGAATATCAACTTTGTGTGATACATACTCATCGAAACTAGTTTTCAACTTGAACTAATTTAGGAAAACTTGTTTTGCAGTGCTGTGTTTGTAGCTAGATTCTGGAAATAATCTTTCTCATCATTTCCAAGTTCTCAGAGCTTTTGCCCTCCAAAATTATTCTTCAAAGCAGATACCAAATTGAATGAACCCATCCAAGATAGTTCATTGTTACTGTTTTTGTTTATCCAATGGCCACCAATGAGTGATTTCACAAAAAATTTCAGATATCACCTCATTAATAGCAAGCATGAGTTCAGAAAGGGTGCATTGCTAAATAAGATACACATCTTGAAACTAGCAGATGATCAATAACATAGCAATACAAAAATAACAGACAAAATCGCCTCTTTTCTCCTACCGAGTTTTTCGTGCAAATTTTACTGTTTTAGATGATTGGTCTTTGAGATAATAGATATCATTGATTTTATGAACAGTTGCTTTTGGTTAGCATACACGATAGAAGGGACAAATACTTAGTAGAAGAGACAAAGACAAAGACAGACAAGACAAACAAAGACATAAATCCATGTCTATAACAGTTTTGAAGTGAATTTCTATTATTTCAAAATAGAAAGAACCTGTCTCTCTATTCTAATTGTATCCGCGTCTCTAGTTTCAAGACTTTAACCAAACACTACCTAATATATTATGGGAAACTCCCACTGCTACAAGATGAGCGTTTTATTTTTCTTTTTGGAAACATCAAATTGTAAGATAAAAGAAGCATGCAGGCAAATCTTTTTTCTACGAGAGCTCGGAATTAGCAAATGCGAGTTGAATCGAACAAAAATAATCTGCATACCTTCTCGGCTACAGCAAATGCAGCTTGGACAGGGGTCATTCCTTGAAAGGGAAGCAAAGCTGTAGTTAACTCCCATAACACAATACCAAAACTATACACATCAACTTTCCGACTGCAATGTTTCTCCTTGATCATCTCAGGTGCCATCCAGCGGTAGGTTCCCTTGTTCCCTCTGGTTTCTTGGCACTGTGTTTCTAGACATGATGTGCCGAAATCAGCAACCTTAACCCTCATTTCATCATTCAGAAGCAAATTATTTGATTTCAGGTCTCTGTGGATGACTCCCTGTGAATGAAGATACTCCATTCCTCGTGATATATCAAGAGCTAATCTCAGTATTGTTTCTGTTGAAAGTGAGTATGGCTCTTTCTTGTTGAGATACATCCTCAGAGTTCCTTGTGACATGTATTCTGTGATGATACAGTACACAGGTGGCTTTTTACAAGCTGCAATGAACTGCAAAGAAAGCACTTTTACCATATTGCTATAACCAAAGCGAGGATGAGTTTTTAATTGAACATCCTTTCTCCGCCTATGGAATTGATTATAAAGCAAGACTAAAGCCTAATTTTTTTCAGAAGCATCAATAGCATGAGCTCAGAAACTCATCGAAGCTTCAGGTTGAGGTACAAAGCACAGATACAGGTAAGAAATTTGAGGCCGTCTCAAAAAATCAGGCCAACCCAGTATGGCATCTTCTAAAGCTTGAAGACAACTTAGGATAACGAAGAGAATTCTATAAATCAACAAAGCTTTCACATTGGAACAGAGTTCCTTGTCCAAGTCAAGTTACGAAATTAAGCACATTAGACCAAGGAAATACCCGCAGGATACATTGATTACCTTTTATACCTTCACTAATTACTCATTAACATATTAATCATATCAACTGCATCATTGCTAATTAATAAAAGGAAATGCTTTTTGTGCTTTTAACTGAATTGGAAAGCAAAACCGCACAGACCTGGACTATATTGGGATGAAAGAGACGCGAAAGCAAAGCAACTTCACATTTGAATTCCTGTTCAAGCAAAGTTTTAGTCTCGTCCATTTGGTTTGGAATCCTCACCATTTTGACAGCAACAGCTCTCTGCTTGTAAATACCACGATAAATCCTACTATGAGCTCCAGAAGCAAACTTGTTGCCTATAAATAACTGTGAAAGGTCAGCAGTCCATTCCTCTTTGTCCTCCTTTGAAGCCTCCCAAGTCTCTACATTCTCAGATTCCAGTATCATTGACCATGACTCCACGCTGTCAAATCTCTTCCTCTCCAAGTTCTCCATTTCAGAATTCAAATGGGATTTTGATGAGGAAGGAATTGTTAATGTTTTGCTCTTCGGTCTTCGAAGACGAAATGCATGGAAACATGAACTCGCCATTGAAGAACCTCTCTTGTTGTGTTTGATATGACTGCCAAAGATATGATTAAGAAAAAAAGAAAAGGTGTCAAATCAAACAATCAAAAGGAGCTTTCCTCCTGAAAGTGTGGATTGACTTTAGAAAGTGCATGAACTGATTCAGAAACATGGGTTCTGCAGAAAATTGAAAAGGAAAAATGGATTTTCATGAACTGATCAAAACCAGTACAAGAAACAGTCATGCACACAACAAAGAAAACACGCTGATCAAGTTCTTTAGCGCATGAAAAAACCAGCTAAATGACTACTTTCCATGCTGAAAATTTGTCAACAGAAGATGATAACTACCAATAAAGACAAGGACCAAACAAAGAAAGGTTATGAGGATTCATGGCATGAAGAACTGAAAAGTAAAGAGAAGAAGACAATTCATGAAAATGCAGGGGTGTGACTGTAGCAAAAAAAAAAAACAAGGAGAAGAGAGATTTTCACGGCAGGATCAAGAGATTAGGTCGTTTGGCAGTGGAAATATAGATGAATTCAAAGCAGAAACTTCATGGGGGTCTCGTGAATGCTCCAATGAAAAGTAAAAGATATCAAGAGAGAAGGAAAGAGAGGGGAGCTCTTTTCTGGACAGAAGCCAACTCCTCTGTTTGCTGCTGCATCTAATCTTCGTTTTTATCATCATTAATGCTACTAAGTGGGTACAGTGGCAAAGTGTGGCTTATGTTCATCAGATGATCCTGATTGATTAACATCTTCTGATTTTCTCCACCTCTTAAGCTAAGCTTTGCTTTCAACATTAGGATAAAGAAAAATCCAAACTTTAGGATACGCATCTTTTAATTACTGCTACACTACCATTTGTGCGCCACATACAAGTGGCTTTTACAGGTGGAAACCTCACAAGTGGCAAATCATACACCATCTGACACCACTGTCTGTTCTTAATTCCTTCTTGTGATGTCTTTGAACTATCTTCAAATATAGCAAGATCCCTCTGTATTTGGTTAAATAATTGCTCCCACACAAAAACAGTCATAATCTAGCCATTGTGCATGGTTACAAGACGCAATCAGATAAATCTCTCTCATTTTGACTATGATTGTAAGATAAATCCCTTGTTGTTTTAGATATTTAAGTTTATCTTCTTCTATCTTCTAACATTAACTAGCTATGATCTATATATATTAACATATGTTTAAGGATTTGATGTGAAATGAACTCATTTATGTGGGTCGTCCCTTTCAGTCTACGTAGAATAGAAAGGAATGGATTCATCCAAGGGCTATTGGCAACTGTTTTGGTAGTCTGCATGTGATTTAGAGCAGTAAATGATGTTACGTACCATAGGCTATAATTTTATGATTAATATCTCTAAAACAAAAGCAGTGGCATATTCGATAATTAAGTTCATACTAATGAACATCGGCATCCCTTCAAAGTTCAATTTCTTTGTTTTTCCCCTTCATTTCTGTCTTCCTGTTTGAGATTTTAGTCGATCGTATTCGATTACACCAGTTAGTTATGCATGATTTGGTTTGGTAATTAGAGTGTTTTCAAAAGTAATTTTAAATTTAAAAAATATAATTATTAAACTCGGATCAGATTAATAGATTAATAAACAAACATAAAAATACATAACTCAAAATCCAAATCAGATCAGGTTTCAAATTGAATAAAAAAATTAATTAACATAGTAAAATTTAATTAACTTATATTTTTTTTAATGATCCAGTTAACCAGATCAAATCTAATTAAAATTTGACTAGATCTCCAATAATTTTTTTAAAAAAAATGATGAAAATAAAAATGATTACCCTAAACTATAAATTAATAAGATTATTCAATGATTTAGATTTTTTTTAAGTAAATCAACTTATAAAACTAGTGTAAGAAGGCATTTTCATTTAAATAGAACATATTACTATGTAAATTATATATATACAAAATCAATTTAGAAAAAAATCTGAATTGTATTACAAAAGCAAACTTTATCAAATGTCTAAGATTCCCACTTCGAAAGGAATATATATATATATATATATATATATATATATATATATAAACAAGGAGGAGGAGGAGGGGAGGGGGGAAAGAGCCAAGTGCATATTCTACTCCTGCTCGCCACTCTCATGATCGCTACTTTATTCCAAACCATTAGAACATGATTGGCTTCTGGTCCATGTCCAAAACTATTCCATGAGTACAGCACAGGCATTCCGAGGGTAGAATCAGGCCAAGCAAGGATATTGTTTTTTTTTAATTTTTTAATTTTTAATATTAATCTATCAAGATCATAATAAAATATTACTGAAACAATATTATTTTAATATTTTTTAAAACTTATCAAGAACAAAAGCTACCACGTACTCTCCCAGATAGGATCTAATTCTCAAACTCTCTCTTACAAAAGAGTATTCCCATCTTTTGATTAGAAAGAATTGGGGAAAAAGATTTTGGTTCTTTCTTTGATTACTGGGCAAACACATATATTCTCATACTACAAAGAGAGTATCAATTTTATACCCAAACTATTCTTTTATGTCAATTTTATCCTCAAATTATTATTTTTTTAATTCCGACTTATACTATAGTTATTTAACCTGTTAATTCTAGCTCCTTTTTATGCTGCAATGTGTTCTCACGATCATTATTATTTTTTTCAAGTCGTGTTATTCCGTTAATATTTTTAATTTACTGTTACAATTTTAAAAAAATCAAATTATTTAAGACCCAGTTTGATACAATCCTTTGCAAGTTGTGGCTTCATGCATCGTCTTTGTCAGCTGTTCTGCCATTGTGGACTGGGTGGGATGGTGCGAAAGGGTCAAAACTTGGTCTGCAAGAGCTTAGACTACGAGCCTTCTTTTCCCTTCATGTAATTTGATTTCAAAATGCCAAGGCAGCACCAATAAGAAAAGATACAGTTCAATTTAGGCAAGGTTTATGGGCCATGAGAGAACCAGCACCTCGAAGCTGGACCATATGTGAGAGGTGCAAGAGGTTCACTGGAGCTGGAATATCACTTCCACAGGCCACATCTGGTAGGGTTTGTGCTCAGGCTAATGCGATCTGCCAGGTCCAGCTCGTCCTTAATTAGCTCAGGAATGATAATTGGATCCATTGCCTCCAGACCCCCGATCACTATTATGGCCATGCTGCCGTATCATCGGCACCTAACTATAGCAGTAAAACCTTTGCTTGCCTGATGGTCGGGTCGGTTCGTGACCCATCCAACCTAACCGAGACATGAAATCAATTAAATTTTTAAAAATTAAAGGAAGGAAAAAACTCAGTTGACAGTATAGATTCAGTCAAAACTCAGCTTTCAATCTGTTGATTCTTTTAAGAAAAAAAAACTTGACTAAAATAACAACGTTTTGGTTTTTTAAGAAAAAAATTGAGGCTCAACCTGGTTAAACCTTTCTGACATGTGATCAGGCTACAACCCGGATCAAGTTTTACATTTGTGGGTCTAACCTTATGTTAATTGATTTTATATTTTGTCAAAATATAGCAGTAAAACCTTGACTCGCCTGACGGGTCAATTCATGATCCACCCAACTCAAGACATGAAACCCAAGACATTAATCAATCTAGTTTTAAAAAAAATAAAGGAAGAAAAAAATTCAGTTGACTTGATAGATTCAGTCAAAACCCGGTTAGACTTTTATGACCCGTGACCAGACTTTGACCCGGTTCGGGAAGAAAAAAATTCAGTTAACCTTATGTTAATTGGTTTTATCACTGCTACAGAATCATACCTTCCATTTGCATCAATGGTGGACCGTAGCAAGAGCGATGGTGTATGTATTGCCAGCTAGAAAGGCATCTGTTAAGAAAATCTGTGGTGGAATGATCCCTAACCCTAAAGGGGCTTTGATCAAAACATATTTGCAACCAACCTAGCGGTTGCAATGAGATTACAAT
>Ga0325402_1005893_pt1 | contig 11522 bp, 9 predicted proteins | sample PopdelMetagenome_22_FD_207212 | JGI IMG/M metagenome (GOLD analysis project Ga0325402, IMG submission 207212) | Populus deltoides microbial communities from Bellville, Georgia, United States - Xylem-PdKOR-R3 | ecosystem: Host-associated > Plants > Phyllosphere > Stem > Wood/Secondary xylem...
TTTTATAAAAAATTTCTTGAGAAATTAAAAAAAAAAAAAAAAGGAGTTTGGATTATTACTATATGCATCCCACCCACGCAATAGGCCCATAACTTCTCCTAAAACCGAAAAACCAGCAAAGGGGCCTAACCCTAAACCAAATTGGAATCAAGAAGTCGTCAGAGCCAAAACCAGGCCACAAAGTGGAAAACAATCAAACAGAGAGAGAGGGGGAGGGGAGAGGGAGAGGGAGAGAGAGAGAGCGAGAACGCTGCCACTGGCGATGATGATGATGGCAACGAAAAAGCTAAGCTTTTTGGTCGCTACTTCATCTTCAGCTTCAACCTTCATTGGGTTTCATCTTCTCCGCCAAATCAGGATGGGTATGATAATTTTTCCTTCTAAAATCTCATTGTTATTCCACAACAACATCAACAACAACCCCATTTGCTGCTGTCTTCATTCTTCCAGTAGTTATAGACACAAAAACAGAACATTTAGGAACATTAATGATGCCTTGTCTGCTTTCAATCACATGGTTAATACGAATCCTTTGCCTTCTATTGTTGAGTTTGGTGAATTGTTTTCAGCACTCGTCAGAATGAAACATTATAAGACTGTGGTTTCTTTGTCTAAACAAATGGAAATGGCTGGGATTAGTCATGATGTTTTATCTCTTACCATTTTGATAAATTGCTTCTGCCGCTTATGCCATGTTGATTATGGGTTCTCTGTCTTGGGGAAAATTATTAAACTTGGTCTTGAACCAAATGTTATTACATTTTCTACCTTAATTAATGGGTTTTGTATAGAGGGTAAAATTGGTCGAGCAATAGAATTGTTTGATGTGATGGTGGCAAGAGGGTGTAAACCTAATGTACATAGTTATAGTATAATAATCAAGGGTTTATGTAGAGTAGGAAAAACCACTGAGGTGATTAAATTGCTTGAGCATATGAAAGTAGTAGGTTGTGAGCCGGATGTGGTGATATACAATACAATTGTTGACAGACTTTGCAAGGATAGATTAGTTAACGAGGCTGTACATATTTTTTGTAAAATGAAGGGTACAGGCATTTTACCTACAGTTGTCACATACACATCTTTAATCCATGGTCTACGCAATTTAGGCCGATGGAAAGAGGCTTTTGGATTGTTAAATGAAATGAAGGGTGGTAATATAATGCCAGATTTAGTTGCCTTTAGTGTGTTGATTGATATAATGTGCAAAGAAGGTGAGGTTTCAGAGGCTCGAGTTATATTGAAAACAATGACTGAAATGGGTGTGGAGCCTGATGTTGCTACCTACAATACGTTGATGAATGGATATTGCTTGCGGATGGAAGTTGTTGAAGCTAGAAAGGTATTTGAGGTGATGATAAGCAAGGGCCGCATGCCTGATGTTTTTAGTTTTAGCATCTTAGTGAATGGATATTGCAAGGCCAAAAGGATAGATGAGGCAAAGCAACTTTTTGATGAAATGACTCATCGAGGCTTAATTCCAGACACAGTTAGTTACAACACTCTAATAAGTGGCTTGTGTCAAGCAAGAAGACCTTTGGAAGCAGAAGAGCTTTTCAAGGACATGCATTCTAATGGATACCCCCCAAATTTAGTAACTTACTCTATTTTACTCGATTGCTTAAGCAAACAAGGGTATCTTGATCAGGCGATGGGACTGTTTCGAGCAATGGAAAATAGTGGCTTGAAGCCTGATTTGGTGACCTATAATATCATGATTGATGGCATGTGCAAGTATGGAAAGTTTAAAGATGCAAGGGAATTGTTTGCAGAACTCTCTGTCAAAGGGTTGCAGCCTAATAATTGGGTTTCTACTACAACAATCGATGGGGTTTGCAAAGAAGGGTTGCTAGATGAAGCACACAAAGCTTTCAGACAAATGGAAAAGGATGACTGCTCAACAGCACAAGGATGCATCAGTGGTCGTGCAACTTATTAATGAAATGGCTGATAAAGGATTTTCTGCAGATGCAGACACCACAGCATTGGTGGTAGATGACAAACTTGTCCTGAAAAGGCTGCTTGGCTTTTGTGAAGGTCATCAAGGAGAAAAGGTGAAGTAATTGTTTCATACTCAATGATGCTAATTATAATGCCCAACATGAAGTAGCTTTCTGTCCCATTGTAAGTTATTTTCACTTCGTTCCTGTAACCATATTCTTCTTCTCATGTATTGCTGATAATAGAGGCATCAAATCTGTAGATGAATAAAATTTTACGAACTCCTAGCAGGCAAATTGCCATTCATCTAGATTTAAAGGAGAAAAGAGAGATGAGAAATCAGATCATAAATGAAGCTGAAGAGTACGGGTTCTTTCTGTAAAAAGGCACAAATTGTGAAACCCACAAATCTCATGTATATACAGAGAGAGAAGGTAAAATTTCAAAAAACCACTTTTCCATGTGTCCTCGTTTCTTTTGAAGTTCATGCACGCACTTATATTTTCCACATTCCTTCCAGCTTTATTATGGAGGTAAAAAATGCATGTGTTTGTCTGCAGTTGTACTAGGCTAACCAAGAGAAGCTTCATAGAGGCAGACAAACATTACTAGAAAGCTGTTGTGGAGTGTGGAGATCACCTCTAGAGGTGCTGAAGTTGAAAAGAGGAGGGGTAAGAAAGATGCCACATTGTCGTAATTGACCGAAGCCTGGAAAACCCACTGATGTTCAAGGATGAGGCAACTTTTTTTGAAGCCGAACCACAACCCTTTACCTCATGTTATGTCTCATCAGCTCTCACCTGCCAAAGACGAAAGGATGGGAAAGATGCCAAGGATGTGAAAAGTAAGAAAGATGGAAAGGGGAAAATGAAGGGAAAGATTACGATAATGGGAGAGGGCCCACACTATCTGCAACTAAGCTGCCGCTACTGCTTTCACCTATTAAAGATGACTATTGGATACTCTTGCTGCTGAGGATGAGCAGGCTGCTTTCAATGAACTGGCTACTGCTCAGTGAAGATACCATAATTTCTTCTAGTAATTTCTTTTCACCATTTAGAAACTTGGCTTAAACCTTCATTATGCAGACTGGGTATAGATGCAACTCTCGATAGATGTTATCAAGCCTGTGGAAATCTTACTTCTTAACTATAAGATTCTTGGCAATAAATGCAAAAAAAATTCTTTTCATTCCAAAATTTGTCAATATTTATAAACAAGGTAATCTGTTTTTCAGCTCTGAATATGATTGTTATATTCATGGATGTGTCATTTAACCATTCATGATTCATAGCAGGGAAACCGTAAGCTGTTTAATTTTCCGGTCGAAATACGTGGTAATTCGTGCCCCAAACAAGCACTATTCTTTTGCGGGTTTTTATTAATCTGTATTATGAATTACCTGACCATAAATAAAGACTGGAATTAATTTTGGAAATGCACTCTTTCGGCATATACAAAAGTCCAAGTCATAAGCAACGCTGAAAAAGAGATTCAGCCAGATAATGATCTGGTAAAAAAAGTAGAACTGCCAGAAACAATTTGCTTTCCTTTTTGTCAAAATCCCCGAAAAATTGTGCATAATCCTCCGTGTAGAACTTTCAAAAAGAAATCCAGCCAAACGGCAAAGTCTTCAGGTGATGGCCATAGCCTCTTTGGTTACTCATCCATTCTGAAATCTAACAAGCCTTGAAGCTTTGAGGCTCCTCTCTACTTCACCTGACACAGCTTGAACTCAACTTGTTAAGGATAGATTGACTCAAACTTGGTATGTTTAGTATAACATGTCAAGCTGTTGCTACACTTCATCGCCTCCTATGTCTTCAAACCCCACAATTACATTTCTGCACCTCCTTTGCAGGGTTTTGGCATGTAAAAGGCTGTTTTAAATCGCAATTGCATCTAATCAACCCAAAACTTGTTACGTCTGTAATGTCTCTTTTTCCCATACATCCTTCGAGGAGTTTTTCTTGCTCATATCCTAATGATTCGAACTCAGGGCACCTTTTCGATTTTCTTACTTTTCAAAATTCAACTGCTCATGGATAACCCTACTAAGATAGTTATAGAACGTCTAAATAGTTCAATGGCACATCCAGAAATGCAGAAATCAGAAGCAAAGCTCAAGCAAAGATATAGCTAGATAAGTACATAAAAAGCAAGTAACAGATACTTTTTTCTTTTTGGCACATAAAGCCAGAGAATCCTACAGTTAAAAAGAAAGCTCTCCACAACACATGCTGCAGACTGACTCCAGCAACAGAGAGCTCCTATTTTTCTGACTATGCAAAATGAATGGTTAAGCACGGTATTTAAATGGAAAACAGGACTTAATAGCAAGAATTACGATAGCAATAGCTGGTTCCGTTGAAGCAGCTTTCCTCATCCTCAGCAACAGCAGCAGGAGCATATAGTTATTCAACAAGTCAAGTGCACCACCATTGGCAGCATCTTTAGGAGTGAAGAATGCTTATTCCAGTGGCAGAATCAGCTGCAACAGGATTTGCAGGAGAAGGACTTTTCCCATTCTTGGCATCTTTCCTTTCATTTGCAGCCTTGCTATCTTTCCTGCCTTTTGCATCCTTGGCATCTTTCCCATCCTTTGCAGTGGCATCATATGAGGTGGAGGGCTTTGTCTCATCTTCAAGATGCATCATCATTGGAAGATAAGTGGGTTTTCCAGGCTTTGCACCAGAATTACCACTAGAAGATTGTTTTCAGTATCTTTCCTCCCTCTCTTCTTTTCAACATTCGGCACCACTCAAGGAATGAGCTCGGCAATCTCTTGCCAGTAATTTTTTTCAGCTTCTTTATGGAATGTCTCATGGCTGGCTACGTGCAACTGCAGAAAAACACATTTGTCTAAAATCGTAATAAAGGTGAAAGGAACATGAGCAATGTGCATCTACATCAAGAGAGGGCTGAAAGGGCACAGAAAAGTGGCTTCCTAGAAAAAACTTACCTTCTTCTTTCTCAGTTCCGAGCTTTCTTAGTTTCACAACTTTGCTGTTTTTTTCTCATAAAAAGCTTGTTGATTCTCTTCAGCATAATTTATGATCTGATTTCTCATCTCCTTCCCAGTGTTCTCATTTTCTTCTAAATCCATCACAGTGTGCCTGCAGAAAGCGGATGTGGAATGTTTTATTCAGGTATAAATTTTGTGCAAAAAGTATATTCACAACCTACATTTTTTATGCCTTGGTTGTAGTCATAAACAAGAAAAATAATAACATGATTTTTAAAAATTCTTTATACTTCAAATTTATCACCATACAATCATGCAAAGCAAATATAATTCATGACTCCAAGGATATTTCGCTAGATTGAAGCAGGCTTCCCTATGTTCTTGTAGTTAAACATGCCACAAAAATTATATAGAAACACCAAACCTGAGATACAGGATGGTTGTTTTTCATTTGAACAAAAAATACATGATACTTGTTCAGGACAGGAAAAAGGAAAATGAGACATTAGAAGATACTGGATTCACTTGAGAGAAAATGGATGCTAATCAGTAGCATCTGCACATGTTATTGACAGAAGGAAGAAAAAAGAGAGGTCACATACTGAAACGTACACAGCTGTATTTCCAAGCATACATATATTATAATTACAAGTCGTGTTAGGATATTGAGGCGATGAATAAGCCAAAATACAGGTATAGATATGGGTGAAGTAATGCAGAGCAGCAACATGTAAATCAAAGAAGTCCTGTTTACTTCGTAAGTTTAAAGCAATCAATTTTATAATGTTATTTTGGAAATGATCAGAACGGTTGATGTCTTCCAACAACGAACAATCTCACCTTCTTCATTTCATAAAAAAATTATGACCAAGAAAGTTCTACTATGGTACTGCCTAAGCCCCTTCTTCAATAACTATTAAAGATCTCAACTCTTGATTTCAACCTACCTTCTCAAAGGTATTATTTTAACAAAGGCTCAAAATGAAAAAATTACTACTACCTCCCTGTCTCCATGACAGATAACCATGAAATGAAGAAGTGATTCAGTATTAATTTACCACTACTCTTATTTGGTTGAAGCAGAGACATCTTAATTAGGATGAAGAAGAGAAAACTTGAATAGCTTTCATCAATTAAATCTAGTAAACCACATGTTGAAAGACACATAAATCCACATGTATCGATTTATAACCCACAAGAACCAAATGCTAGTCCCAGACAGGTAACTAACAACCACACAAAAGAAAAGCAAGTGATTGGCGGCTTGGTCCAGACTTTGACAAGACTACCTTTTCCCCTTGATGAACTTCACAAGAGCCAAGCAACTGTTTGACAACAAGATCATCATCTACCACCAACTCTGTGGTGTGCACATCTGCTGAGAATCCTTTGCCTGTCATCTCACTGATAAGTTGCACTGCCCTTGGATCCTTGTGCAGGAGAAGTCCTCGGATAAAAACATTATAAGAACAATTATCTGGTGGGCAGCCATCCTCTTCCATTTGTCTGAAAGCTTTGTATGCTTCATCTAGCAATCCTTCTTTGCAAAGTCCATTGATTATTGTAGTCCAAACCCGAACATTAGGCTGCAGCCCTTTGACAGAGAGTTCCAAAAACAGCTCCCTTGCATCTTTAAGCTTCCCAGATTTGCACATGGCATCGATTATGATATTATAGATTGCCAAATCAGGCTTCAAGTAACTATTTTGCATGTCTCGAAAGAGTCCCAACGCCTGTTCAAAACAACCTTGTTTGATTAAGCCATCAAGCAAAATTGAGTAAGTTATTAAATTTAGGGAGTGGCCCTGGGTATACATATCCTTCAAAAGCTCTTTTGCTTCCAAAACTCTCCCTGCTTGAAACAAGCCACCTATAAGATTGGAGTAACTAACAGTGTCGGGAATTAGGCCTTGATGAATCATTTCATCAAAAACCTGCTTCGCATCATCTATCCTCTTGGTCTTACAGTATCCATTGATCAGAATACTATAACTAAAAACATCAGGTGAAAAACCCTTGCTTATCATAACATCCAATATTTTTCTCGCTTCAACAACTTCCCTCCGGAGACAGTATCCGTCCATCAATGAATTATAAGTAAAAATGTTAGGCTCCACACCTTTTTCTGTCATTTGTTTTAATACACCTTGAGCCTCGGAAACCTCACCTTCTTTACATAGTGTATCAATCAACATGCTGAATGTAACTACATCCGGCATGATATTCAGACCCATCATTTCATTTAACAATGCTGAAGCCTCCTTCCACTGGCCTGAATTGCATAAGCCATGCATTAAAGAGGTGTATGTGATAACATCTGGCTTAATGCTTTTACCCTTCATCTGAGAGAAGATATCTAAAGCCTCATTGACTAGTCTATCCTTGCAAAGGTTATCAATAATTGTATTGTATGTCACAACATCCGGCTCACAACCTGCCTCGTCCATTTTCTTGAGCAATCCAGCAGCCACAGAGGCATCTCCAATCTTACACAAACCATTGATAATCGTATTATAAGTATGTAGATTAGGTTCATATCCTCTTGCCACCATGTCATTAAAGAATTCCACAGCTCGAGCAATCCTACCCTCAATACAAAGCCCATTAACTAAGGTAGAAAAAGTGACAACACTGGGTTCAAAACCAAGTTTAATGATTTTGGCCAATACAGAGAACCCAGAATCAGCATGTAAGTGGCAGAAGCAATTAATCAAGATGTTAAAGGTATAAACATTATGAGAGATTCCTGCAAGTTCCATTTGTTTGGACAAAAAGACCACAGTCTCATAATATCTCATTCTGACAACTGCAGACAATAATTTACTGAATTGGACAATAGAAGGCTGAGGTTGCAAATGAAGCATGTGATTGAAGGCAGACAAGGCATCATTAATGTTGCTGAAAGAACAACCTTTTTTGTCTTTACCATGTCTGTAGCTACCACTACCACAGCAAGAATGAAGGCAGCAAAAGGGGTTGTTGTCTTTGAACAATAAAGAAGGTTTAAGAATCATACCCATATTTCTTATTTGGCTTCGTTCAAAAGGAAACCCAAGAAAGGCTGGAGAAGCTGGAGATGCAGCAGAAGATGAAGCGAGCAGAAGGCTTAGCCGCTTCATTGCCATCGTTGTAAGAATTTTCACTCTCGCTCTCTCTGTTTTTTTTTTCCCTGCGGTCTTTCTGCTTCGTTATTAGGAAACGTTATGGGCTTTAATGACCATTTCATCTTTGGGCCTATGACTCCTAATGGATCGGGTTTATCCGTTTCTTTTTTAATTGGTGAAATTATATTTTAATATATTAGAGTTTTTCAAGAAAATAAATAAGTCCATTCAAACCTTGAATATAATTTAATTTTGGATGCAAAAAATGTTTTTATAAATTAATTATTCATGCAATTTTTTTTGTTCGACTAAAACATGTCTTTTTTATACTAGTAGCTTGTTTCTTTGAATAAAAAGTAAAGGTGGTTAAAATATTTTTTCTTTAAATTTTAATAATTATAAATAAGCAGGTAAAAATATATCTTTTAAATATAAATCTCATTTATATATTTTTTTCTCAACATAAATATTTTTTTAAATAAAAAATTATCTAAAAAAAGTTTCAATAAAAATCATAATTAGATATTTTGTATGCAATTGAATAAGAAACAAAATAATTTTTTTATAATAAAATTATGTGAAGAAATTTAAGAATGTATTTTAGATATTAATTTATTAAATTCCATTCAATTTTTATTTTTTTCTTGAATAAAATTAGAGTAACTTTTTATAATATTAGTAAATATTCTTTTGGTATAACCCATCATTATTATATATATATTTTTAATTATATCAAGTTGTTTTTGTATTTTTTATTACCATCTAATTGAATAAAAATAGTTTTAAGAGACAAGGTTATTAAATCTAAAATAATAATCCTTGTTGGTCAAACTGAATAAAAAATATAGTCGTTTTGGTCTTTAAATATTTTTCTTAAAATAAATATGGTTGGAAGCATACAAATACTCCTAATCATCATGCTATTATTATATTTAAGTCTGTCATCAAATATTAGGTGAATTAATAAGATATGAGGAGGCTACAATTTTTTCCTGTGGAGGCTGAATTCTCTCTTTTATTGTCATCGGGATTGTAACTTATATATATATATATATATATATATATATATATATATATATAGATGAGTAGAATTCTATTATTTACTCAAAACTAAATTTAAAACAATTAATGATTATAATATTGTAATTTCTTTTTATTACATGAATCTGGAACAGACTCAAACAAAATTATATTATAAAACTTGAAAATGATAAAGAGGCAAAAAGCATAAAGAAAACAACAAAGCAGCCTCAAAAGAAAGATTAAGCAAAAAAGAAGCTAAACTTGAGGGAAAATAAAGCATAAACTGTACAGAACCTAGCAGCATGCATGGATCGAGACTGAAGTGGATGCTCGAGAGCCTGGAACCACCTCCTGAAAACTGATACAACTGGATCCATCATAAACTAAGGCAACAGATCGAGATAGCTATCAAAAACTCTAGCGTCAAAGAATTTACAATCCTCAGTTTCATTCACGATCTAATCTTTCACCTCTCTTTTCTATCTTTCCCCTAGATCCATTGCATCTTGCCTGCAGAAAAAGGATCTGAAATGTTTATCCACACATGCAAGAATTATATAGGAACATCACAGGATGGTTGTTTTCTCTTGAACAACAGATACAGGATACTTGATCATGGGATTAAAACCACATGCTGACAGACATATAAGTCTGCATGTATCAGTTTATAACCCGCAGGAAACAAATGCTAGTGATTGGTGGCTTGTTCCAGACTTCGACAAGACTAATTATACCTTGTGTGAAGCTATTACGTCACCCTTTCCCCTTGATTAACTTCACAAAAGCCACCAACAGTTTGCCGAGAATCCTTTGCCTGGCCTTGGATCCTTGTGCTCGAAAAGTCCTCCGATCAACTGTTTTGCATGTCTCGAAATAGTCCCACCACCTAATCAAGATACCCTTGTTTCCTTAAGCCATCATTCAAGCAAAGTTGAGTAGGTCATCAAATCTCGGGGATGTGCTTTGGCTCGCATATCCTTCCTAATCCTTCGATTATTAGAATAATATATATATTTTTTAAAAAAATTATTTTTGATAATAATATATCAAAACGATTTAAAAATATAAAAACATATTAATTTTATTTTAAAAAATTTTTTCCCAATCCTGTTTGAAACACAATATCAAACAAAAACTTAAACAAACTAATAAAAGTGGTAGTGTAATTAAAAATGTCTAGAATTAATTAGATAAATCATTTCATTAAAAACTTGCTTGGCATCCATTGATTAGAATATTATTTTTATTTCTATCATGTGAAATGAAATATTAATTTACATAGGAAAATGGAAATATTAATTAAGAAACATGATCAATTTTGAACAAACAAATAATTAGCCAAATATAATAAAAACTTGAAATTATAAATTAGCAACAAATAAATCCTTATTATTCTGAATATTAATCAAAAGTCAATGGTGAATTTCTTAAGAGAAAAAAAATAGTTATTACATTAACTCTATTTTAGTATTATTATCAATCCTCAAGCCTCAATTATTATAGAAAAAATTGATTAATATCGTTATTTTATGTAAGGCTCCATGAAAATATCGTTTTTTTTTTTACCATAATGATTATTTTTTTAAACTGATTTTTAATAAATAAAAAATCCAAAATCATGAAACATAATCATTAAGTATGGAAATAATATTGATATCGAGAAAATAATAAATCATTAAAAAGAAAAAGGTATCAAGAAAAATTAGGTTGGATGCACACTAGGCTTGTGTTAGAAAAGCATGATCCAATAATGTTAAAAAAATCAGGTAGTTGATTTTACCTGTAAATCTTATTTTTAGCTAGTGTTTAAAAGAAAAATAAAAAGTCTTATTTAAAAATATGATATTGCGGTTATTTTTTAAAGTATTTTTTACTTGAAAAAGTATTAAAATAATTTTTTTAAAAAATTATTTTTAACATCAGCGTATTAAAATAATATAAAAACACCAAAAAATATTAATTATATTATAATTATTGATTTTTTATTCAAATATGATGAAGCACACCTTATAAGATTTCATTCTTCAAATTTTCTACCTCCGAAATATAACAAACACACATGCTGTGTCTCTCAATAAGATAAAATAAATCAAAAAACAATTCAAATAAAATTAAATTTCCCTGCCAAAATGAAAAATCAAAAACCTCCTCTCTCTCTTGAATGTCGATGGAGAAAGGTTTGATATCAGTGGACCGATTCACCGAGTCAAGCCAGGCATACTTCATGACTCACTTACACACGGACCACACTCAAGGCTTGACCTCAAAATGGGAAAAAGGTCCTCTCTTTTGCTCCAAACTAACCGCTAAGCTCTTACCTTTCAAGTTCCCTTATTTCAACCTCTCTACTTCGCGTCATCAATCTTTACATTTGGCATTCCTTTTCTCTTATTTCTCCGACTACGGGATCTCAAATCACCGCTCATGTCATGGCTCTCGACGCCCACCATCCCTGATAAGCTAATTTTTCATGTTTTCTTTTTTATCCC
>Ga0325402_1005894_pt1 | contig 11520 bp, 9 predicted proteins | sample PopdelMetagenome_22_FD_207212 | JGI IMG/M metagenome (GOLD analysis project Ga0325402, IMG submission 207212) | Populus deltoides microbial communities from Bellville, Georgia, United States - Xylem-PdKOR-R3 | ecosystem: Host-associated > Plants > Phyllosphere > Stem > Wood/Secondary xylem...
GTCAATTATTTCTGATTCTGCAGTAGTCTATGTGGCCTGAGGATTTCAGCTTCTGCCGTAGAACTGTGTTCTGGTGAGGATTTGTGGGTCTGCAGCGAATCAGTTTTCGTCAATTATTTCTGATTCTACAGTGGTCTAAGTGGCCTGAGGATTTCAGCTTCTGCCGTAGAACTGTGTTCTGGTGAGGATTTGTGGGTCGGCACCGAATCAGTTTTCGTCAATTATTTCTGATTCTGCAGTCGTCTATGTGGCTGAAGATTTCAGCTTCAGCCGCTGAATCGGGTTCTCGTGACGATTTCCGGGTCTGCAGCGAATTAGTTTTCGTCAATGATTTCTGATTCTGCAGTAGTCTATGTGGCCTGAGGATTTCAGCTTCTGCTGTAGAACTGTGTTCTGGAGAGGATATGTGGGTGTGCAGCGAATCAGTTTTTGTCAATTATTTCTGATTCTGCAGTAGTCTATGTGGCCTCAAGTTTCAGTTTCAGCCATAGAACCGGGTTCTCGTAAGGATTTCCGGGTCTGCAGGGAATCAGGTTTGGTCAATTATTTCTGATTCTGCAGTAGTCTATGTGGCCTGAGGATTTCAGCTTCTGCCGTAGAACTGTGTTCTGGTGAGGATTTGTGGGTCTGCAGCGAATCAGTTTTCGTCAATTATTTCTGATTCTGCAGTAGTGTATGTGGCCTGAAGATTTCAGCTTCTACCGTAGAACTGTGTTCTGGTGAGGATTTGTGGGTCTGCAGCGAATCAGTTTTCGTCAATGATTTCAGATTCTGCAGTAGTCTATGTGGCCTGAAGATTTCAGCTTCTACCATAGAACTGTGTTCTGATGAGGAATTGTGTGTGTGCAGTGAATCAGGTTTCGTTAATTATTTCTGATTCTGCAGTAGTCTATGTGGCCTTAAGATTTCAGCTTCTGCCGTAGAACTGTGTTCTGATGAGGATTTGTGTGTCTGCAACGAATGAGGTTTCGTCAATGATTTCTAATTCTGCAGTAGTCTATGTGGCCTGAGGATTTCAGCGTCTGCCGTATAACTGTGTTCTGGTGAGGATTTATGGGTATGCAGCGAATTAGTTTTCGTCAATTATTTCTGATTCTGCAGTAGTCTATATGGCTGAAGATTTCAGCTTCAGCCGCTGAATCGGGTTCTCGTGAGGATTTCCGGGTCTGCAGCGAATCAGTTTTCGTCAATGATTTCTTATTCTGCAGTAGTCTATGTGGCCTGAAGATTTCAGCTTCTGCCATAGAACTGTGTTCTGATGAGGATTTGTGTATTTGCAGCGAATCAGGTTTCGTCAATTATTTCTGATTCTGCAATAGTCTATGTGGCCTCAAGTTTCAGTTTCAGCCATAGAACCGGGTTCTCGTGAGGATTTCCGGGTCTACAGGGAATCAGGTTTGGTCAATTATTTCTGATTCTGCAGTAATCTATATGGCCTGAGGATTTCAGCTTCTGCCGTAGAACTGTGTTCTGGTGAGGATTTGTGGGTCTGCAGCGAATCAGTTTTTGTCAATTATTTCTGATTCTGCAGTAGTGTATGTGGCCTGAGGATGTCAGCTTCTACCGTAGAACTGTGTTCTGGTGAGGATTTGTGGGTCTGCAGCGAATCAGTTTTCGTCAATGATTTCTGATTCTGCAGTAGTCTATGTGGCCTGAAGATTTCAGCTTCTGCCGTAGAACTGTGTTCTGATGAGGATTTGTGTGTGTGCAGCGAATCAGGTTTCGACAATTATTTCTGATTCTACAGTAGTCTATGTGGCCTGAAGATTTCAGCTTCTCCCGTAGAACTGTGTTTTGGAGAGGATATGTGGGTCTGCAACGAATCAGTTTTCGTCAATTATTTCTTATTCTGTAGTAGTCTATTTGGCCTCAAGTTTCAGCTTCAGCTTCTCGTGAGGATTTCCAGGTCTGCAAGGAATCAGTTTTCGTCAATGATTTCTGATTCTGCAGTAGTCTATCTGGCCTGAAGATTTCAGCTTCTGCTGTAGAACTATGTTCTGATGAGGATTTGTGGGTCTGTGGCAAATCAGTTTTCGTCAATTATTTCTGATTCTACAGTACTCTATGTGGCCTGAAGATTTCAGCTTCAGTCGTAGAACCGGGTTCTCGTCAGGATTTCAGGGTCTCCAGCGAATCAATTTTCGTCAATAATTTCTGATTCTACAGTAGTCTATGTGGCCTCAAGATTTCAGCTTCAGCTGTAGAACTGTGTTCTGGTGAGGATTTGTGGGTCTCCAGCGAATCAGTTTTCGTCAATTATTTCTGATTCTGCAGTAGTCTATGTTTCCTGAAGATTTCAGCTTCAGCCGTAGAACCAGGTTCTCGTGAGGATTTCCAAGTCTGCAGCGAATCAGTTTTCATCAATGATTTCTGATTATGGAGTAGTCTATGTGGCCTGAAAATTTCAGCTTCAACCGTAAAACTAGGTTCTCGTGAGAATTTCTGGGTCTGCAGTGAATCAGTTTTCATAAATGATTTCTGTTTCTGCAGTAGTCTATGTGGCCTGAAGATTTCAGCTACATCCATAGAGTTGGGTTCTTGTGATGATTTTTGGGTTTGTAGCGAATCAATTTTCGTCAAAGATTTCTGATTCTGCAGTAGTCTATGCGACTTGAAGATTTCAGCGTCATCCGTAGAACTGGGTTGCAATGACGTGTTCTGGGTCTTCAACAACTTTGTTTTCATCAATGATTTTTTATTCTCCAGTAGTCTAGGCGCCCCAAAGATTTCTGCGTCAGCAGTAGAACTAGGTTCTGGTTATGATTTCTGGTAGGCAGCAACTATGTTTTCGTAAATGATTTCTTATTCTTCAGTAGTCTATGTGGCCTGAAGATTTCAGTTTCAGCCGTAGAACTGGGTTCTGGTGAGGATTTCTCGGTCTGCAGCGAATCAGTTTTCGTCAATGATTTCTGATTCTGCAGGAGTCGATGTGGCCTGAAGATTTCAGCTTCAGCCGTAGAACTAGGTTCTCCTGAGCATTTCTGGGTCTGCAGCGAATCAGTTTGTCAATGATTTCTGATGCTGTAGTTGTCTATAGGGCCTGAAGATTTCAGCTTCAGCTGTAGAACTAGGTTCTAGTGATGATTTATGGTCTGCAGCGAATCATTTTTCGTCAATGATTTCTGATCCTGCAGTAGTCTATGCGCCCTGAAGATTTCAGCTTCATCCGTAGAACTGAGTTGCAGTGACGTGTTATGGGTCTTCAACGTCTTAGTTTTCATCAATGATTTTTTATTCTCCAGTAGTCTACGCGCCCTGAAGATTTCCGCGTCAGCCGTAGAACTGGGTTCTAGTGAGGATTTCTGGGACTGCAGCGAATCAGTTTTCGCCAATGATTTCTAATTCTGCAGGAGTCAATGCGCCCTGAAGATTTCATTGTCATTCGTAGAACTAGGTTCCACTGACGTGTTCTGGGTCTTCAACGACTTAGTTTTCGTCAATGATTTTTTATTTTGCAGTAGTCCACGCGCCTTGAAGATTTTTACGTCAGCCGTAGAACTGGGTTCCAGTGATGATTTCTGGTAGGCAGCAACTATGTTTTTGTAAATGAACATAATTTTAAAGCACTAGAATTGAAACTAAAACCTAACGATATTAGAAGGATCTAAAATTAAGTATGTAGTATTCTAATACCCAACACACTACAAATTGCAACTTATCTCTAGGTATCAAAACATGTGTATGATCAGTTTGCGGCAAAATTAAACCTTGAATTGAAACCTCAAGAAACAAATATTAAAATAAGCCCAAATTTAATATATATATATAGTGCGGCCTCACCCCTAGTATTACATATATGAAATTTAAATTAATTCTGAAGTGGTTTGTTTAGGGTCCTTTATGAGTCGTGTTTTTGTTGTAAAATTGTAACAAGTTTTGAATATCGTGTCTTTCTTTTGTTTTTCCTTTTTTTTATTTTACTAATATGGTAGAGACAATAACAAAATAAAATATTGTTTTTTTCCTTTGTTTTAATATGTTGCAGACACAAAGAAGAAGAAGAAGATTGATGCAAATATCAAAAACTTATCGAAACACTAGGAAAAAAAGTTCAAAAAGATAAGACCTAATCCTAGAGCCTAGCTGATGCGAACCTTGTGATCACATGATCACACAACCCTGGTTATGCCTTTATTTATACTAACTCTAGACTTAAATAAACCCTAATTAAGTGGATTTCTATGATGCCCACTTACAATTGACCCAAATAACTAATAATAACCCAAAGACTAAGAAGACAATAATACAAATCCAAAAATTATCATCCTAAATATGCTAGAATCAGATTTGTTACCATTAAGAAGTCCCAAATAGACTAGGAAATCTGATATGAAGGTAGAATTTATTCTGAAGTCTTCTTTCCTTTTTGTAGCTAGGATGAATAAGGAATCCTTGTAAGAAAAGGATTCTGAAACATTTATGAATCTTTGCCACACAGGGAAACTATGTTGCAGCTCATTAAAGATCTTTAGAGAATTAGGAGATTCCTAAAATAAGCTGCCACATCCTTTTAGGAAAAGAATCCTAGCCAAATAGGAAGTCCACAAGTCAAAAGGAAGTAAATAACAAAATTCCTACAACCTTTTTTAACCCATATTGCGATGCCTTTCCAAACTCCGATTGATCTGAAATTTGAACCCGAGGTAGGAAAACATGTCAGAAGATGTCATGTATAATTTCAGCCCGATCCAACGGTTGGATTGAGAATTATGAATATTGCCGTAAAACTGGATAGTTGCACATTTTACATCAAAATCCGAATTTGACCTTGCCTAAGTCGTATCACTAGCTCTGAGACAAACTAATGTGAATCTTGTGATCACGTGATCACATAACTCACAATCTAGATTGAGATTTGATCCTGAAAGGCTGAAAAAGATCTGATGGGAGTGTAACACAATGGAAACTTGTCCCAAGTCACCAACACTATTGGAATGTAGTTGAATGACACCACAAAACTAGTCAGATTCAGTTTGTTCAAGAACCAAAGAATGCAAAAATCTCTATCACACGTTAAAACTAAAAAATTCAGAAGTGTTATTCGTAAATGGCTGCTGAAATTTTGGCTTCTTTGTACACAAGTAAAATCATTGGCTTATTAGTGAAAAATACAGATCTGACCACACCCTCTCTAGCATAAAAATTAAGTAGTTTCTTTAGTTTTTCCACACAATTCTCATCACCCTTCCTGAATTTCTTCACTCCTCTTGTCTTACCTCCATTCTCAGCCAGATTTGGGTGTTTTTGAGTAGTGGTCGAATGGTCTGATTTGTTTGGTGTATTGCCCGAATATTTGTTTGTGTTTGGATGGGTGGTTGAATGGGTTGTAGTGGTGTTTTGGGTTCTGGTCGCATCTGGTGGTCTTCTCTCCCGTTGTTCCTCACCTTGATTTTCTCTCCCCATCACCTCATGCTCACTTTTTAGCTTTATTTAATCATCATACACCTGTTTGAGTGTAAGGTATAAGAGTGATGGTTTTACCATTTTTTACAATGGTATACTTATTTTTAACCCCATCATGAATTACCTTCCTATCATATTCTCATCGTCTCCCCAACAAGATGTGACTTGCTTGCATTGGTACCACGTTGCATAGAACTTCATCAACATATTTCCCAATAAAAAATGGAACCACAACCTGTTTAGTCACTTTCACTTCGCCATTATCATTCAGCCATTGCAATCTATATGGTTTAGCATGCTTAACAGTACATAAATTCAGTTTACTAACATACTACAAACATTAACACAACTTCCACTATCTATAATTAAACTACACGCCATACTTTATACATAACAATGCCTTTGAAAGATGTTCTCCCTTTGTTGATTAGTTTGATCTTCCTTAACCTGAACCTGAAGTGTTCGCCTTATAACAAAGGACTCCTCAACTGGTAATGCTAACTCATCCCCATCACTATCCTCCAATGGTGGCATGCCTTTATAATCTGATCTGTCACTTTCAGATTCAATATCACCATTATTTGTAATCATCACGAGTATGTTTAGGCTGAGTTTCAGATTTAACTTTGGCACCAGTAGGGACATCAACTTTAGCCTTTGGTGGTTCGGTTCTGGAAGGAACAAAGGACCTCGGTCGGACATTACCCTCTCTCTTTAGATTCGGCTTCCAAGATGATGAAGGACCTGAATTAAACGTTGGCCAAAAATGTCCCTTTCTAAGTTGTTGACACGATCAAAAGATTGATGTTTTTCCTAAGTGCAGGAGTGTCGAAATAATAAATAACCCGACAAGACCGGGGTCGAACCGAAGTGATATTGATGATGTAAAGATTAAACAAAGATAAAACAATTGTCAAGGTTAGAGGATCCACTAATAGTATTTCAAATAAGTATAGTATAAACTCTTTTTATTACTTAACTGGAAACCACATACAAAGGAGGTTCCAATTGGATTATAAATTATTAACTTGATTATATTAATTATCTTATTTGAGTAATGCCAATACTTGTAAATGTGGTCAAGTATTCATGGTGATAACTTATGTTAACAACAAATCAAGTTCCTTTCATAAAAATAAGTGTCGGTTATACTATACAGTTGGTTATGAAAGGATCAAGTATTTGTTGTACCAAGGGTTGTACAACACAAATCTAGATTAATCATTTAACAAGCAAGGTATTAAGAGTAAGTAAGGTAACAAATACAAAACATGTTAATATGAAACATTAAAGTCCATGTTAAGTTTAATGAAGATGAGAAACATAAATAAATAAAATAATAACATAATAACGATATACATTAACTAAGTAAAGAAAAGGAAATGAAAAACATAAACATGAGATTAATATAACATGAAATAAAACTTGAACATTACAAAATACAAAAAAAGAGAGCAAGAGCAAGATCTTAATCTGAAAACCAAGATGTCTAAATGTATGGCAAATGCCTTCTTTTATAGGCTAAAATTCAGAACTATTGATTTGATGACTAATTACTGAGTGGGTGGCCATCTCTTGACTTGGTGACAACCATTATCTTTTTGTCTGAACAAAAAAGTCATTACTAACATCATAATTTGAACAGATAATATTCATGAAAGTTCTAGGAATTTGTCTCAACTTTCTAAAAAAATAAGAATGAGCTCATTTGGACTTCTAGAACTCGAGATATGGGCTAAACACTGAACAGTGTCTAAGCTGCAGGACACATTCCGACTTCTCTTTTGTTGCTACAATTTGAACTTGAAAACGACCGTTTTGAATCTTGGACTCCCATGAAAGTTTTAGGCCTATGTCTACAGCTCTAGTTATGATCCAATAACTGAATGATGTTCTAGTTTAAATTAAACCAATATCTCTTCTTTAAGCTTAGACCTCTCTTTGTCTGTTCACTTTCAATAATTAAACACATCAATCAATCTTTAAATTGTGAGATATGCCTGTATTCAAAATGAACATTTACCATGAATTAAAGATATCTTATGTTATCAAACTTGTTATTATAAAACATGCTCAAGTTAGGAAATTTAATGACACTTTCTTTAAGTGCAATATGATGATATAAAACCTTAATGAAAATGCACTTTGAAGTACTAATCATACCCTCCCATGAAAATGCATTTTTTAAGTACTAATCATACCTCCCATGAAAATGCACTTTTAAGTACTAATCATATCCCCCCAATCAGCTTATTACTAGTCCCTAGTAATCAAAGCGTTAAAACAATTTGCAACGACATTCAAAAGTAAGGCATTCATCATTCAACTTCCATTAATCTATCCAAATAAACAAACTCTCGTTATATTTATATATCTGCTTCATACTTCTTAAACAAGATATTAATAAATCTTCATTTTGTGCTCAATATATCAACAAATAGTTATGGGGCTTTGCTTGGATGAAAACACAATTTTATTCTAATGTTTTTCTAAGGTTAACTTCATTGGGTTGTGATTATTATCTTTTTTTTTAATATATATACATATAACTTAAAACACAATGCATCTTTAACTCATGTAACGAGCTTTAGGCTAATGACTTCCAGATCAATTGGTCTTAGGGCATCAGGTGTTGAGACACCCCTACAAGCTTAGTAACTCGGCTTGCAGATACTGATACGTAGATAATGCAATGTTTGATTCCCTTAAGCTTTTCTCCTTAACCCATGTAACAAGCACCAATAGCTCCCAAGTCAATTGACTTAGGGTATTAGGTGTTAAAACACCCCTTCGAACTTAATTGCTTAAGTTAAAGAGTCTACGAAACCAAACATATCTATGTTTTTATTAACATCAATATTATCAATTTGTTTTTGTTTTTGTTTTTTTTTTTTTTTTGCAAATGATATACTATCCTTTTCTCTTAGTTGTTACCTTTAACAAAAGAACATAAATAATGTAATAATCCAATGTGCAACCCACAATCATACGTTAAAGTGTGTGTGTGAAAATGAAGGTTTAAGAATACTTGTTAAATAAGTATATGAGCAGAATCAAGTGATAACAATGCGAGAGTTTGTAAACCTGAATATTTCAAGAAGTGTTATGATAGACCTTGATAAGAATATTTACTAAGATGCGTCTTAAGAGTTAATAAAATTCCTTCTTACTCTGCCATCTTAACAATAACAATTTTGTCAAATGGTTTTAATAACAACAAAAAGTTAGTTTTTTTTTAACTTACAACTACACCCCTCCCCCCAACCAAAATGAAATATTGTCCTTAATGTTCGAAGGTGGAAAGGTAGAGTATAGAAGACATCACCCAAAGCAGCGACTATTGACAAACCTGCAACACACTGAAGAAATAACAAAACAGAAAATATATGCTACTAATAAAACCAAAAGACACAAGTTCTTACAAACTAAGGCTCAAATCCAATCTAAGATTTTTACGGCTTTCCCTGGTTGACTAGTTTATGCAACTCATGAAGGGATCAATTACAGGGATGAAAGACTATAGTTAATCAATTAATTGTTCAGCAATAGCAGCAGAGATTATGATTTGTCATGCTGGTGATGTTAAAAAATTATGTTCCACAGCATGATCAAGAAAAGATAACAAATTATCATAAAAACCATTAACATTTAACAAACCTATAGGTTTATAGTGAATGTGAAGTTGGGCCAAAGAGAAAATATGAAATATCTCTTCTAATGTGCCCAGACCACCTGGTAAGGCTATGAAGGCATCAGCGTGTTTAAACATTGTATTCAGGCATTCAGACATTGTGGAGACCTGTAGTTCATCTCTAATTGTTTTTCCAATGATGTCTCATTTGGCTAAAGCTTTGAGGACGACCCCCAAAACTTTACTGCCTCCTAAAAATGCAACTGTTGACACACCCCTCATTAACCCAGGGTTGCCTCCCCCATATACTAAATAAATCTTTCTCTCAGCTAGTACCTGACCAAGATGATTTGCTAATTCTAAAAACTCTTTTTCTTTCCCAGGATTGGATCCACCAAAAACACAAATATTTCTTATTTGATGACTTGAGAAACATGTGTATGTACAGGTGCTTGTGATTGTCGCTCACATCTTTCCTTGGTTTTACGTTCAAGAACGACTTTAACGCCCTCTATGAGTCGGGGATAAGCTTCCCATCCAGTTTTCTTAAAAACTGACAAACAAGGTCTTATTTTTAGTCGATCATGTTCTTTATAAAAATGGGGCCATAAATCATGAACTGCACAATGCACATCTTCATTAGGATGCGTCTTAAGAGTTGATAGAAGATTATCTAAAGACTCCTTAATCAATCCATCCTTAATGAATTGTATTTTATCTTCATGGTTTATAGATACCATTCCTAAAAAACGACATTGTGCATTACAAGTCCATCTGGCACATCGGTGACAGACTTTCAGTTGTTTTGCACGACTTTTCTTTGCGAAAGTGCTTTTACTTATCCCAGGCATGTATGAAATAAAAAAATTGGAAGACTCACCTGATAATTAGACCTTTGCTTTAATCATCCAACGAATATCTTCAGGAATTCCATGGTTCATTAACAACCTTAATCTTTCACACCTAGCACGGTAAATTTTTGCAATCGTATTTGGAGGCGAAGCAGGAAAATACTTTTTCAATTTTTCAAGAGTGGTGTTCATTTTTTAGATGAGAGGAAAAGAGATACAAAGAAAAGAGAAGGAACAAGGAATTAAACAAATATATACACAGATATCAGTTATCATGGGAGACTAAAAGAACCGACATAAAAGTCACGGAGTACCGTTATCTGCCATTTGACCGGGATTGGAGAAAGACTAGCAAAACAAGAGTGACACCAAAAAGAAAGACAACAACAATGTGAGAAAAACAAAATAATCAACCTTTATATACATGATCATTCAAACCAATTGATTCATTTTCACTAGGAAAATTATCGAAGTACCATTCTTTGGATTCTCAATATCAAAGGCCCGATAAGGATACACATGTTTCACAATAAATGGACTGCTCCATCTTGATCTTAGCTTTTCAGGAAATAAATGGAGTCGAGAATTATAAAGCAAAACTTTTTGACCAACATCAAATGTTTTTCTCAAGATTCTCTTGTCATGAAACTCTTTCATTCTTGCTTTATGAATTTTTGAATTCTCATATGCATCATTTCTTATTTCCTCAAGCTCATTTATTTGTAACTTACATTGCTGGCTAGCATCATCAAGGTTTGAATTGAAAGCTTTGATAGCCCAATAAGCTTTATGTTCAAGTTCCACAGGCAAGTGACAAGATTTTCCATAAACCAACCTATAAGGTGACATACCTAATGATGTTTTAAAAGCAGTACGATAAGCCCAAAGTGTCATTAAGTCTTAAAGACCAGTTCTTCCGATTAGGGTTCACTGTTTTTTCCAAGATTTGTTTGATCTCCCTATTAGCAAGTTCTACTTGTCCACTTGTCTGAGGGTGATAAGGGGTGACAACTTTGTGTGTGATTCCATATTTCTTCATTAAAGACTCAAATGGCTTGTTGCAGAAATATGCTCCTCTATCACTTATCATGGCTCGAGGGATTCCAAACCGACTCAAAATATTTTCTTTCATAAACTTGATCACTGTTTTATGATCATTGTTTCGACTTGGAATTGCCTCTATCCATTTTGAAACATAATCCATTGCGACTAGTAAAAAGTGATATTGATTTAAGGATTAAATAAAGATAAAACAATTGTCTGATGTGCATCATGGGAATTATAATCCATCTTTTAAAGCTAAAACTAATATGCAAGAGGATTCAGATGGTCCAATGACAAGAGCGAGAGCAAAACAACTATAAAGGGCCTTGACAAGTCAAATTGGAATAATTAAAGCTGCATCAGAGTTAAAAATTAGAAATCAATTTGAAATTGGTTCAAGGATGTTTATTTGCCTACAATTGGAACTTGGAGATGGGAAAAGCCCATAATGGTTCTTTTGATGTTGGGCTACTTGAATTTGGGTTGATATACAAATAAGTGAAGGAATTGATGCTGTTTATGGTCAGAACAGCAAATGAATTTGAACCTGAATTTGAAGTCATCCATTGCATGTGAAAACAAGACTAATCT
>Ga0325402_1005896_pt1 | contig 11520 bp, 9 predicted proteins | sample PopdelMetagenome_22_FD_207212 | JGI IMG/M metagenome (GOLD analysis project Ga0325402, IMG submission 207212) | Populus deltoides microbial communities from Bellville, Georgia, United States - Xylem-PdKOR-R3 | ecosystem: Host-associated > Plants > Phyllosphere > Stem > Wood/Secondary xylem...
AAAAAATATTTTAATTTTTTGCGTGCTGAAGAGAAAGAAAACAACATCTTCGTTTGTACAACAAATAAGAACATTTTGCTTTTAATATCATCACTCAACAACTCTTATCTTGAGGATTTGACATTTGAGGTGTTGTATCTTAATCTTAATCTTATTGCATGTATTTAACCTTGATAATTACAATATAGAGAAGTTTTATTTGACATTTCGACACTAATAGCTTGACAATACTATCCATGCAGAGTAAGTAGAGGATCAAATCCCAGGATGCTGTGGTGCTTGGATGTTCTTCCTCCCAAATTCAAATTCAGGCCAAAGTCAAAGGAATTAGGTTCGTGTCAAAATGTGCTTTTGTTTGCATATGATTGATAATTTGGTATGCCCCCAATTTTCAAAAGGATTAGTTACATATAATTTTCTTTTCTACTCCGGGAGGCTGCGATATTATTGTCCTCTCTTGGAAAACTCCATAGATCAAAGAAATACATGAACGCAAGAGTCCTAATTACCATCAGCGTCATGTTCAATGCTCAAGGCATCAGTTAGCATTCTATGCTATAATTATATACCTGCAGGCATCGACTAGTTGAGTGGCAGGTAACCCAATTGTTTGGGAGTATTTTATACTTGTTGGGGTCTCGAGTTGGAGCCAAATCTTTCCTCTCCTCTCTACACTGAATCCAAAAACAAAAGGAGAGAGAATCGCGAAGCATTCAATATTTGTTTAAATCAAAATGAATCCTAGTAAATTTCTTGTCACATCAGCAGTGCAGCTTCACTTTATCAGCCCCGAGCAATCTGCATGCTAGGAATATGAGCATCAGATTTGCAAATAATAAAAACATGTATCTCACTGGGAAAAGCAAGATCGATCCTGGAAATAGTGCTCGGAAAAAGGTGCAATGCGTGTAAGAATAGATATAATACTGCCAGTACCAGTAGTTTATGTGTGTTTGTACAAATTAAACAACGGAGATGAGAAGAGATTTAAATTAAGTGGAGCAGCACAAGGGAGCATATACTTTAGTGGTTGACCTCGTGCTTAGCTCAGCTATGAATGTGCTTAACAGACAAAAATAATGAAAAACCAAACTCTTTTTTGGCTTCACCGACTTTTTCCACGCCCACACCACCCACCGGATCACTTATCACCTGCCAGATGCCACTATTTATTTAGTTTTGTTGTAGTTTGTTGCTATTATGTACGTTAGCCCCTCTCTCTGACTCTCCATTATTTCTTAACAACAATGATATTATTATTAAATGCATGATTATAGCTTCTTATTGTCTTTTAATGTGTAAAGTTATTAAGGTATCCCACCTCCCATACCGTACACGTGGCCCACAATATTGATTGATCTGTGGTGGGGCAAATCTTGAGATGGGCATCCACCAATCAGGGCAGCGAAGCCTAGACTCTGTCATGGCAACATATCATGACGATGCATCTGCTTAGCGAACAGTGCACGGCGTGGGCAAAACCCTAAATGGGTTGGGTTAATATCATGACCATTCAATTAAATGAAGGTCTCTCTATCAAATGATAGATAGATGGATAGATAGATATATGGGATATGTTCATTAGGTAAGAAGGTTTAATCAAGAGATGACACTACCACATATCCAAGGCTAAGAATTCGAGTGATGCCAATCCCAGTAGTCCTTGTGTGTGGTCATCGTCAGATCTCTTCCTTTCTACATGGGGACAAGGAAGCAGTGCTCAAAAAGAAGAAATAAAGGCAAGACTGTAAGCAAGGATATAATCAAAAAGCAGAGGCCACCATTGTTTGGCTCTGGTCATCCGTGGGATTGTTCAATCCCACCATGAGATCCGAGAAAAGCAAAATGGATAAGCCAAGGGTCAAGTACCAAAAAACTCGACATGCTTTTATGTTTTTGTCGAACCCTCGAACACGTACATCTTCTTATCCTTGACCCTAGTAGGTCTAACTCAAATGGTTTTCTTTTTACGGACGGTGATTTATACACATACATGGTTTGGCTGTCACTTGTTTTTAGCGTGGTGGAAGATGAAGAAACACAAACAAGGGTTTGGTCAACTTGGAATTGATAGACCTGGCCTAGCTATGCGCTATGCCATGCTTCCCATTGCTTTTTCAAATGCACAGTCAGATTCCACTTCGATGATAATTAAGCTTGCTTTTACCATCTTGCCAGAGAGAACACCAACAAAGATGGCAGGTAGATGGAATTCTCTCCTGATAATGAGAGTGAAGGAGAGGACTTGGCTGTGACAGATCATCAGATTATCGGTCCCACCTCCAGCCATGGAGAGAAGCGCCGCCGTGATACGAGTCACAGGACACCAAAGAGACCTTTAGTAATTCTCAACCGCTAATAGATCAAACCACCAGATTCTCGTGTGAACAACCTAGTTCGCATTTGCAACACAAGTTGCAACAACTCTCAAGGAGGAACATGAGAAATGAGAAATGATCAGACCCATCCATAACCTTGAGGATTGGGATTATCGCCCAATGGAGCCCCACACGGTGTGCAAGGGGGGCGGCAACATGTACTTGTACAACACTTTCCATACATAATTAAATAGTGGCCTCACTGTCAATTGATTATTCCACATTCAGGGAAATAAATGAAAGAGAGTGAGTGAGAAGGGGAGAGAGAGAGAGAGAGAGAGGGTATTGACACATTCCCACTAAAGATGTGTATGGTCCATGCACATGCTGCATATTTGGCATTTATTACCCATCTCACATTGGCTAACAATTAAAATAATAAATTCAACAGTCATGTGCTACAACAACACATCTGAAAAAAACAAACGTTGAGAAAGAGAGAGAAGGAGAGACGAATCAAGTCTGGGCATTTAGTTCTCACCAGCTACACCTTACAACTAAGCTACCATTTGAATCAAATTAAGATACTAACTTCTTTCAACTGCGATTGCTTGCTCATTGGTTTTGCTTTTTCTGATTCTCCTTCACTGGTGGCACTCAAAGCGGAAGAAAAGATCCTTAATTTTTTCAAATCTCCAACCCATCTTGATTTCTTCATACAAAGAGGATAAAGCGACCATTCTTTCCATTGAATATTTTATGCACCTCAACACCCATCCCTTTCCTCTGGGAGCCTTCTCATTTATGATCAAATGAATATGAAAAGCAAAAAAGAAATAAAATTTAGAAGCATACCAATACAACAAGATCCAATGGTGGTCCAGTACCTTGCAGCAGATATATCCATCCCCCCCCCCCCCCCCCACGATATGTCTGTCCTCTTAAAAATATCAGGCTTCTGGATTGAATGCCATTTGCAACAACACCGCCCAAGGACTGAAGTTTCACTCAACTTTCTCTAGCAAGGATCACCATGACTTTCTTTCGGGCTATGAAAAAGGTACCCGTCAAATCTAATTTTGAGCAAAAAAATGCCCACAGCCACCATCAGAACCGCTGATGCAACTTCTTCTAGTACAAATGCCTTACAAGATGGAAACAAATCGTGGCACATCATGTCTTCTCCCTGCAAGAGACCGATACATGTACAATGTATCAACATACTCATCCTTGTCCACATTATCTTCATGCTTAATCACTTCCACCACCAGGTGAGGCAATGCTTGAGCAATCTGTTGGCATCCCTGATGAGACAACTTGCAAGCAGACATCCAAAGGAATCTCATATTGTAATAGTGGTGCAGACCAGAAAGTAGAGCTGCATCCCCGAATGGACTGTCTCTAATCTCAAGCTTCTGTAATTTGGGACAACCCTCAAGCACATACTTCAACCCCATGTCACTATCACCAGCAAAAGCAACCGATAGGGTCCTTACAATCTTCCCATATTTTCCAATGTAAGCAAAAGCTCTATCAGTCAATAAACCAGATACTGCAAGTCGAGTGAGCTTCTTGCAATTCATGACAATGGCTCCAAACCCTTCATCCATAGGTTCTCCAGTAACATGATCAGGCTGGTGGAGTCCCACTATGCAGAGACGGAAGGCCACAAGGTCTGGGCAGTTCTTTGACATAGCTATAACAGCAGCATTTGTCATCCGCGGGCAAAAATACAAAATAGATTGGAGCTTCCTGCAACCCTCTGAAATCGCTTGGAGGCCCACTTCAGAAACAGGGCCCTCAATGTCCTCCCTAGCTTCAAAAGGGAAAACCCGAAGCTCACGTAGTTCCTTGCAAGTTGTAGCCACAGCCTGAAGTCCTTCATCGCATATTGAATCAAGAACCTGGACAATGAAAACCAAAAACATTCTCAGAACACACATTTCATGGCAGTTTCTGTTTAAACAAGGGACACAACAAAACACATACCCAGAAAGTCTGAAGCTTGTGGCAATTGCTTATAATTGGTTTGAGCTGTTCTGCGCTGATATTTGCATAACTAAAATTCAGTGAAGTGAGATTAGCGCAGACAGGGTATATTGCAGGCAAATAATCTGGAATGATTTCCCTGAATCCAGATAGGCAAACTAGTGATTTGCAAGCAGCAAACGCAGATACATAATCTAGTTCCAGTTCACCTTGAGCCACATCCTCCAATTGGCTAAATGAGCCTGTCCCAAGATGTGTGAGCTGCGGAGCTCGAACCATTAGACGGTATAGCTGCCCAATTGAAACGTGCCTGTTTAGCCTAAGTTTCTTAAGTGATGGGGACCTAGTCACCAGCCTCTCCAGTGCATCAAAATCAACGGGACATTCTACACAATCTAAAATCAGGGATTCAAGACATGTTTCGGTATCTGGAAAACACAAAATCCAATCCACTTCATCATCCGATACTTCTGATTCAATCAGATCAAGCACTTTGAGTTGCCTGTACACAAACAGAGCAGTACACAACATACTATAAGTCCACCAGACAACAACTTTCTCATCAGAAATTTCAATAATTTCAGTTCCACTCTTTTATATCCCCACTGCCCAAAAAAGCATCATTTAGACCAACAAACAGAAAAGATAAAATAAAAATCACCAACAATAAAAAGTTCCAAAAGTTTATAGATCAAAAAGCTATATCCATAATCACTAAATTAATTCCCCAATAACTCAGCATTGCTTAGATTCAGATATTGCTACAAAAATCTATTTAATTAAACAGACAAACAAATCCCAATCCAGCAAAACAACAAATCTTGAAACAGCTTCTAGCTCCACAAAGATCTAAACATTCATTCCATAAACATGAATCAAAACAAAGTTTCAAACTTTAACAACCAACCGCTAATCAAACAAACCAGATACCTAGAAAGATTAACTGACAATGCAATCAGATCTATGAAGGGAAAAAAACAACGTACCTGCACTTACTAGCCACAACAGCCAGTCCACTAGTACCAAACCCATCACAACAAACAAGCACGAGCTCTTTGAACCCCGAAAATGACTCCGCAAGCAAAGCCAGATCATCATCCGTCACTGACATCCTCTTCAAATGAATCTTCTCTAACCAAGGGTAAGCCTTTGCCATTGCAGAGACCCAAGGCGCGAAGTGGGCTCCCCAATTAGGCGGCATCAGGTTAAAATCAGCAAACCTTGGCTTTCCTTTTAGCGTCACCGAACGGATTCGGGTAAACCGCGACGTAGCGCGTTCTGGAGACACCGCGTAGCAGTTACCGATAAACAAATCGGATCGGGTCATAGCCTCGACCCGGTACCATAACCTGCAAACCAATGACGCCGCGTTTCGGTCCTTACGTGAGGTTAAGAACCAGAGAACGTTTTCTAAGACGTTTTCGAGGACTTGGTCCGGGTATGGAGCTGGGTATTCGGGGATGGAAGACGAACCAGACACGGACCCGGACCCGGACCCGGACCCAGGAGTGCAGGTCCGTGTTGGGCAAGAATCGTTGGCGATTGAATCCGACGGCGGAGATCGGTCGTCGTCTTCTGACATGTCAGTTCGATCGTCTCTCATATAATTAGAGTCAGTGTCTGATGATCTAGGCTTTTTGTTGGTGATCATATAAATTTCAGAGGAAAAAAACAGTATGATTTTTTTTCGTTCTTAAGGTTTTCGATTGGGTAAAGTTTTGAGTGATTTTTTTATCACACGAGAGAAGTTGAGTCTGGGGTTATGGGCAGAGGGGGAGAGAGAGAGAGAGAGAGATGAGTGAAGAGAGATTGCGGGGAGGATGCAAGGAAGTAAAGGAATTTGATTATTTAGAGTATAATTGGTGACAAGAAGGGTGTGAAGAGTGGTAGGCTGTGGTGTCTACTAGACTGAGTAGCATTGGGATTCTCCATGCTGCCTTCTCTCTCTCTCTCTCTCTCTCTCTCTCTCTCATCTGCAATATCCAATGGCTCTCCACATTTCTCCTCCATTATTTGGGGGTTTTCTTCTCTTTCTCCCCTCCCCTTCTTTTTAACAAAAGCTTTTTTTTATTATTTTTTTTGTCTTTTAATCACTCATCCTTCTCTACTCACTCATTTCTTGGTTTTTCTTTTTCTTTTTGGTTTTGTTGAAATGGATCATTCTACAAAGTTTTTCTTGGTTTTGTGGAAACACCCTTTATTTTTTATTTCTTTGAGATGGCTCTTTATTTTCTTAATTTGTATTTTTATGGTGCTTGTGCTTGTGTTAAATTAATGAATATACTCTGTATGTCTCTTTGGAAGTATGGTTCAAATACAAGTTTACTAAAATTTTATTTTATTTATATTTTAAAATTATTTATTATTTATTTTATTTTTTAATAAAAGTTATTTTTAAAAATAATCACAATTATACTCATATATTCCTCATTAACTATAACGCTAGATTATCTTCTAGTCTATTCAAATTTTGCTGTCACGAGAGAAAGATGATGAGAATTAAATCTATATTAGAATCTATATCTATTTTGATACCAAAAAAAAGTAGAATTCATGTCTTGAACAATAATATATATATATATATATAAATTTTGTTATATTTATTTGATGACTGGTTTAGTCATATCCAATTATCATTAATGAAAAATGAATATGAAAATTATAGAGATAATTGAATGCATAATATTTGGGTTTTTACTTGTTCTTGTTTATTTTTGAGTTTTAAAAGTGTTTTTTAAATTTTTTTAAAAAATTAATATATTTTTAATATTTTTAAATTATTTTGATATGCTGATATTAAAAATAATTTTAAAAAAATAAAAATATTATTATTTTAATATATTTTTAAATAAAAAATATTTTAAAAAATTAACCAACAAACGAATTATTATATTCAAGGATGGACGGAATAGAGCCTGGCTAAAGTGAATATTTATGAAAATGAAGAAAGCGTGAATCGATGATTAGGGAAATCTCAGGAGCGGTTTTCACGAAAAAAAAAGGTCTGTCCAGTCAACGGGTGGGAGTAGTAAATAACAGAAATATCACACTTTCTTTTCAAATGAACAAAAATAGAAGGATATTTTTGTAAAGATCCATTGTACTTCTAAGCAATAGCTTCAACTCTACGCGTTACTGAAGGAGATTACAGTGCACGGCCCAATCAAAAGAAGTACGCAGTGGTTAGTTACTGAAGCTTCAGGACGAGCTACTTTGAACAAAGGCTGACACAACCTATGTGGCACTGTCAGATTTATGTCTTGTCCACGCGGAAACTATTCACGTGAAATCACGCTCTGGTATTGTAATTGTTTGCTACCAGCAACAGCAGCCTAAAAGAAAAGGAAAAGAGAGCGTGGATGCAGCTGAACTCGTCCTCTTTCTTTAGGTGTTGCTGAGGTTAGCATCATTTGTCGTTCTTGCCAATTGTTGTTGTTTTCTAAGGTATTTTTATTTAAAAAATATATTATAATAGCTTTTTTTATATCAGTATATAAAAAAATATTTAGTAACATTAAAAAAATAATTAAAGCTAAAATAACTATAAAAAAATACGTTAAACAAACAAGCATCGAAGCTTTAAAAATTTCTCCTCTCTCTCTCTCTCTGGTGCGAATTTCTCCCTTAACTAACCCTTGTATCTTTGTACTTGAGCAAATCTCACTCTTACACGAGCCTGTTAAAGTTTTCATTTGGGGATTTGGGACGTAGAACCTGTTTCTCCGTGTTCGTTAAAATTTTATTTTTTTATTTAAAATTATTTTTTATATTTTTAAATTTTTTTAATATAATGATGTTAAAATTAAATTTTAAAAAATAAAAATATTATTTTAAAAAATAACTGTTATTATAATATTAAACAATAACTTTTTTTTTCTTTTTGTAGGGGGAATCGCTAACAACGGGTCGAAAATCAGAATAGGGAAAAACAAAGGATTTTGGTGGATTTTTATTATAGTCATATTTACATAAAAAATCGAAAATAATATTTACATCATATACTTGTACAGTGTATTCTCGTGAAACGGTCTTGGCCAGTGAAGAAACGACATCAGCTACAATAATTAACGTTAACTATACACTAAAAGAGTTAGGGAATAACCCATCTGAAAATAGTATTTTACATCATATACATTTTTTCTTTCTATTTTAAAACATTTTTCATTTAAATTCTTTTATAATTTGATTACATGAAAATAGGTTTTAAATTATTATAAAAATACAAAACTAAAAAATAAAGATCTAAAATGTAATATCATAGAGAAAATATATAATCAATTTTAAATTCGCTATAATTTTTATTTTGATTTTAAATTTCAATTTTGTTTATTTTTCAAATTATATGTGAAAAATAGGTGAAAGATTCACTGGAAAATTACTAAGAAAGAGAAAGTTACCGATTAAACCACATTTCAGAGAAGAAACTTGTCGTTTTTTGTGTAGACAATTTTTATTTTACAATAGGAGTTTAATGATGATGATTTTCAATCTTTATCTTACTGAAAAAAATAGATCAGGCTGGATTTAGAGTATGGTTCATTATTGAAAAAGTATGGTTTAAAAATTATTTTTGAAAGTGATACTCGCTAAAAATTATGTGTCTATTGGAAAATAAATATTTATGCAGTGATCTTTTTAAAACGAATGTAATAACCATTATAATCAAGAATGAGATTAATAATAATAAGAGTGTCTCTTCTTCTTACTTGTTTGAATCTTGTGATATATGGCATGACAAGTTAAGATATATGAATTAGGATTCTATACAAAAATTAATTAATCTTGAATTATTGCTAACTATGGTTTTTGAGAGAAAAAAATCACAAGTGTGAAGTTCATGCATAATCAAAATTCACAAATATTTCTTTTCAAATAATTGAAAGAAGCAGTGATTCTCTATATTTAATTCACTTTGATATTAGTGATTTATAACTTATACAAACTATAGGTAGAAAAAACATTGCTTTTTTATATATATAGAAAATTATACATGACATTATTTTGGAACATAAAAGACCAACATTTGGTCCATGTATGGTTTTATTAGACTCGGTTTCTGTAAACTAAACTCTGTGAATTCAATATGCTTAAAGTGCAACGCAATAAGTTGAGACACTAAAAAAAATATGGAAACATGCAAGCAGATGGATCAATGTATTTTATATTTTTTATTTTTTGTACAAAAAAGGCTAAAAACAAGGTGATCACCCAACATACCTAGGCTAGAGAGAATGCTAAGCTCAGATAACATGGGTCTAGAGCTTTTAGACCCAACATTCTTAAGTTTAACTATACGTCGAGCTCAAATACATGTGGATCCGACGAGCTGTCAAACCCAACCTCCCTAGGTTTAGCCACTTGTTATGTCAAAGTACATATGAATCTAGCGAGTTGTCATACCCAACATCATTGGGTTCAGCTACATGCTGAGCCTAAATACATGCGAGCCTGGTGGATTGCCAAGCTCAATGTCTTTGGGATCAGCTACACGTTGATCCCAAATAGACATGAGTCTGGTAGCTCGCAAGACTCACATGTGTTTGGACTCAACACGTGACTGGACCGAATGACGTTAGGTTTCACAACTCGCCATATCCACATGTACCTGAGCTTGGTTACGTGTTAAGCCCAAGTACATATGAGTATGAGGAGTTTTCGGACCTAATATCTTGGGGTTTAGCTACGTGTTGAGCTCAATTACATATGAGTATGATGAGTTGAAAGATCCAATATCCTTGGGTTTAACTACACGTTAAGCCCAAGTATATATGGGTCTGACGAGTTGTTAGATCCAACATTTTTAGATTCAGCTACATACTAAGCCCAAGCACATATGGGTTTGGTACATGTGGGTTTGACGAGCTACCAGATCGAATATCCTTGGGTTTAGCCACGCGCTGAGCCCACGCACATGTATAAGCCTCATGTTGTCTCGTGACATGATCAAATAATTAATGTACTTTTTCAAGTGCAGGAGTTTCAAAGTAATAAATAGCTCGACAATATCAGGGTCAATCCACAGGGAGGTTAATGATACAAAATCATAAATAATAAAAGAAACAAAGTTAAATACATCTAAAAGATGTGATATTGATGTAAATATTTAATAGAGATAAAAACAATTGTCAAGGTTAGATGATTCACTGGTGACATTTTAAATAAGTATAGTTTAAAATCTTTCTATTACTCAATTGGAAACCTCACAAAAAGAAGGTTTCAATAAGATAATTTATCATCAATAACTCATTTTAAGTTATTGACATGATCATATTAATTATCTTTAATTACTTTATTTGAGCAATGCTAATGCTTGTAAATGTTATCAAGTATTTATTGTGCTAACTTATGTCAACAACAAATCAATATCCTTTCATAACACAAGTGTCAATTCTTCATGTGGTAGGTTATGAAAAAATCAAGTATTTGTTGTGTTAAGGATTGTACACCACGAACCAAGACTCACTACTTAGCAAGAAGGGTATTAATATTGATCAAAATAACAATTATAACACATGTTAATAACAAACTTTCTTAAATTTAAACATTAAAGTCCATGTTGAGTCTATACTAAATTTATTATTACACCATTAGTGTAATCTTTTCACTTTGAAAAAAATAAACTTAACTAAACATAATTAAAAGAAAAACATAAATATGATATAAATTAAATAAGTATAATAAAGAAAATGATAAGCATAAATAAAAGATTAATGATAATATGACATGAAATAAAACCTGAATATTATAAAAATGCAAATAAAAAAAACAAGAGCATGAAACTTGATCTAAAAACCAAAATGTTTAAATGAATGTAAAATTTAAAACTATTGATATGATGACTAATTAATTTGATGGTTGGACAAAACATTTTTTATAACATTATATTTTGAACAAATGGTCTATATGAAAGTTGCTGGTATTTATATCATCTTTCCAACGAAAAAAAAGAGAGAGAGTGAGCTTATATGGACTTTTAAAACTCCAGATATGGGTTGAACACCAAACAATATCTAGGTTGCGTGACAAACTCAGACTTCTCTTTTGTTGCTAAGAATAGAACAGAAAAACAATGTTATTGAGTCTTGAGCTCTTCATGAATATTTTAGGCTTACATTTAGCTTTCCATCAAGATGAACCACACCTGAATCTGAAGTTGATAACTCCATTTATAACCTAAAAATAGAATGATATTTCTGTTTAAATAGAACTAGCC